>Ga0268360_1000568_pt1 | contig 56858 bp, 42 predicted proteins | sample BioMet11_FD_192465 | JGI IMG/M metagenome (GOLD analysis project Ga0268360, IMG submission 192465) | Sewage microbial communities from Oakland, California, United States - Biofuel 11 (Illumina Assembly) | ecosystem: Engineered > Wastewater > Sewage > Unclassified | place: USA: California... | reverse complement strand
CCGCTCAGGCCTTCCGGAGACTATCTACCCAAGTATGCGGTCGCCTAAAGTGGAGCTGTTTCCCGGGGGAAGTGACTCCCCCCTGCTTCCCAACAAGGTTCGAGGAACTCGGTAAGGTTTTCTATGCCAGTCGCCATTCTTTCTGATACAATGTTGCCCAATGCTTGATGAAGAGGACATCGAACACTCAAGCCATGGCTTCCAGATCCAGTGGTCGAGGATCAGGGGAATAATCACCCTCGTCCCTCAACCGGTGCTCGTGCACGACGACGAAGGCAGCGTGCTCTTGGTGAACCCGGCCTGGGAACGGATGACCGGATACTCCCTCGCGGAAATACCGACCTTGGCCGACTGGGAGCGCCTCGCTTTCGGGGCCCCGGAACTTTCCCTGGATTATCGAGGCGAAAGGACCTTGAGGACCAAGGACGGTGAAGTCCTCATTTGGGACTTCACCACCATCCCCCTCGGCCTGATCTCCGCGGAGAGAAAGGGCTTCCTCCAGACCGCGGCGGACCTCACCGCCCGCCGGCGCGCCGAGCGGGCCAGGAGGGAAAACGCCGAGAAGTTCAGCGCGCTGGCGGAAGAATCGCCCCTGGGCATCGTCATCGCCCGAGATGAAAACATAATTTACTGCAACAATCGGGCGGGGAGCATCTTCGGCGTACCCCCGAGGCTGTCCCAGGGACTCACCCTCAACGAGTGGCTCATGGCCCTACCGGGCGAAGCGAGCCCCTTCCTCGGACCACTGCTCAAGGGCGAGGGGACCAGGGCAGGCCCCTTCCGCATCGGGCCGGGCAAGGGTATCTGGATCGAAGCCTTCGGCAAGTCGATAGGAGCCGCCTCGGGTGACATGATCATGGTCACCTTCCTCGACGTGAGCGATCGGGTCCAGGCGGAGGAGCGAGAGAGGGTCCAGAGGCGCAAGCTCATCCAGTCCGAGAAGCTGGCCTCCCTCGGGGAGCTCGTGGCCGGGGTGGCCCACGAGATCAACAACCCCAACCACACGATAGCCCTCAATTCGAATCTCCTCCTCGAACTCTGGAACTCGGCGGAACCCATCGTCATCCATAGCCTGGACCTCAAGGAGGGCGACCTCATCGGCGGCATGGAGTGGCCGGAGGCGAGCCAAGAAGCGAGACGGCTCCTCACGGACATAGCGGCCGCATCGCGGGACATAGACGCAATCGTGAGGGGGCTCAAGGACTACGCGCGGAGCGAAGCCAGGCCCGAGCCGGAGGAAGTCTCCATCAACCTCGTCGTGAAGGCGGCCCTCACCCTCTTCTCGAACCTCATAAAGAAATCCACGAGCAGGCTCATCGTCGAGCTGGCCGAGGACCTACCCCCGGTCCGAGCCCACTTCCAGAGGCTCGAGCAGGTGACGGTCAACTTGATCCTCAACGCGTGCCAGGCCCTCACGGCCCCCGAGCAGGCCATCCGCGTTTCGACGGACTTCGAAGCCGCCTCGGGGTTCGTGCGCCTCGTCGTGGCGGACGAGGGGCGCGGAATGACCGACGAGCAGATGGAGCGCATCAAGGATCCCTTTTTCACCACCAAGCACGACCAGGGCGGAGTCGGTCTCGGGGTGTCCATCTCCGACTCCATAGTCGTCGAGTATGGCGGCAGCCTGGACTATTCATCCAGGCCGGGTAGGGGGACGGTGGCCACGGTCTCCCTGCCGGTTTTAGGGAGGCGGCGGGCGGGCGGCGAGGAGTCCCCGGCATGAGCGCTCCGGGCTCATCGGACTTCTCGATCCTCATAGTCGACGACGAAGGCTACGTCCGGACGAGCATGATGGCGGTGCTCAAGTCGGCGGGCGTCGCCAACGTGCACGAGGCCGCGGACCCCATCGAAGCCATGGAGGCCATAGCTTCCCACGACATCGGCGTAGTCCTCCTCGACCTCTCGATGCCCCTCATGAGCGGTGAAGAGCTCTTGACGCGCATCCGAGAGGAGCAGCCCGGGATCGCCGTGGTGGTGGTCACGGGCAACCGGGACATCGACAAGGCGGTGGAGTGCATGCGCGAGGGGGCCGCGGACTACCTCGTGAAGCCGGTGGAGAAGGCTCGCCTCGTCGCCACGGTCCGCCGACTCATCGAGCACCAGGAGCTCCTCCGGGAGAACGAGGAGATAAAGGAGAGCCTCCTCTCGTCGGGAGGCCGACGGAACGCGGCCTTCTCCGCTATCGCCACGGCGGATGCCCGGATGCTTCAACTCATGAGCTACGTCGAGGCCATAGCCAGGAGTTCCCACCCGGTCCTCGTGACCGGGGAGACCGGCGTGGGGAAGGAACTCTTCTCCAGGGCGGTCCACGCCATCTCCGGGCGGAAGGGAGAGCTCATAGCCATCAACGCCGCCGGCCTGGACGACGCCCTCTTCGCCGACCTCATCTTCGGCCATCGCAAGGGCGCTTACACCGGCGCAGATTCGGACCTCGAGGGGCTCATCGACAAGGCCAAGGACGGGACGCTCTTCCTCGACGAGATAGGCGATTTATCCCCGGCCTCCCAGCTCAAGCTCCTCCGAGTCATCGAGACAGGGGAGTACTTCCCCCTCGGCTCGGACCTCATGCGCCGGGGCAAAGCCCGATTCGTAGTGGCCACCAACCGAGACCTCGACGCCGCAGTCGCGGCGGGGCACTTCAGGCGAGACCTCTACTATCGGCTCAGAGCCCACCGAGTCCGGATTCCGCCCCTGCGGGAGCGCCTCGGAGACCTGCCGCTCCTCGTGGAGCGCTTCATCGCCGCCGCAGCTGAGGAGCTGGGCAAGGAGCCGCCGAAGGCGCCTCCGGAGCTCTATCCCCTGTTCCGGGGCTACTCCTTCCCCGGGAACGTGCGGGAGCTCCAGTCCATGGTCTTCGAGGCGGTGAACGCGGCGAGCGCCAGCGTGCTCTCGCTCTCGAGCTTCAAAGAGGCGATCAGCGATTCCGGCGGAGGGCCGCGCACCGCCGCGAGGGTCGACGGTCCTCGGGAGGAAGGTTCGGACCACGGACCGGCCATAACCTTCCCGAATCCTCTTCCCTCGGCGAGCGAGCTGACCGAGATGCTCTTCGACGAAGCCATGAAGCGAGCGGATGGGAACCAGAGCGTCGCCGCGCGGCTCCTCGGGGTCTCGCCCCAGGCGGTGAGCAAGCGCCTCAAAGCCCGGAAGCCCAAAGATAACAACGTACGTTGAAGTTGCAACCTGCGTGCCAAGGCTTTACAACCTAAGTTGAATTCATTTCTAAACACCAGTATGGATAATCCTATTTAATTTATTTATGTATTAACAATTATTTTTGAACGACCGTTTGGCAAACCTCTTGCTTATAGAGGGGCATGGACGAGAGCGAATCCGAGGACTCTCTGTGCCTCACCATCAACTCTGAGATAGAGAGGGTATCTCTCGCTCTTGAGCGCGCGGGGCAGTTCATGCGCCGCCAAGGACTCGGGAACGCCGACGGTATCCTGCTAGTCGTCCGGGAATTAACGATGAACGCGATCGTGCACGGCAATGGCTCGGTCCGTTCAAGAATAGTGCTCATCCGCATCGCGAGAAGGGGCCGGGTGTTCGAGGTCCAGGTCGACGATGAGGGGGAGGGGTTCGACTGCGAAGCCCTCGACCTCGGCCTGCCCGAGAATCCCCAGACCCTCGCGAAGCGCGGACTCGTTCTCGTGCGCGAGCTGTCGGAGGCTCTCGCGTTCGAGCGCGGCGGAAGCCGCGTCAGGGCCATAGTGGATCCAGAAGGAAGACGGCCCGGCCAGGGCCGCATGAACTTAAACTTCATCGAACAAAAGGACAGCAGGGAGGAACCATGTACAAGCCCAATGGGGAAGAGCCTATGACCAAGCAGGAAGAGGCGCGGCGCAGGGCCGCTCTCGCCGAGAGGATCCGCGGGGAGCAGAAGCCCGAAGGTGTCCGCTCCGCCCTTTACGCGGCTTTGTTCGGAGCCTCTCCCCGGGAAGAGGAAGGCGCCGTCATCTCCTTCAACCAAGCGCAGTAAGCTCAGATCGACGATAGATCGACGGCCGGGGGCGTGCCCGGCCGTCGCGGCGAGCCCGCCTAAGGTTCCCCCAAGGCCTTATCCGCGCAGCCTGAAGCTATCCGCCGCTTCCCGCCGTGCCCTGGACAGGGTCGACTCTTTCCGGATATACACGATTATGCGCTTCGAAGCCGTGGCCTTCGATCTAGACGGCACGCTCTATCCCGACTCGCGCCTCTATCGCTGCGCCCTCCCCTACGTCCTGTCGCGGGCTAAGGAATTTTCGGCCTTCGGGCAGGCCCGAAGGCATATGCGCCTCCTCGGTCTCGGCCTCGCGGGAGAAGGAGGGGAGAAACCTAAGGACGGTTCGGAGTTCCGCCTCGCCCAGGCGGCTTTCGTGGCCGAGCGCCTCCGCCTTCCCAACGGGGAGGCCGCGATCCCGCTGGTAGAAAGCTCGTTCTATCGGGGCGTCGAGGAGCTCTTCGCTCGGGTGAGACCCTACGAGGGCGTCGCGGCGGCGCTGGACGAGCTCGCCCGGAGCGGGCTCCGACTCGCCCTCCTCTCGGACCTCCCTCCGGGAAGGAAGCTAGAGCTCATGGGCCTCGCGGGGCGCTTCGAGCTCGCCCTCTGCTCCGAGGCTTCCGGCGCCCTCAAGCCGGCCCGGGAGCCTTTCGCCATGCTCGCCGAAGCCCTCGGGCTTCCTCCCGGACGCATCCTCTACGTGGGAAACGTGGCGAAGATCGACGTGGCCGGAGCGAAAGAAGCCGGTATGGCGACGGCCATAATCTCCCGCAAGCCCGCGCCCGGGGCCGACCTCCGCTTCCGGGACTGGCGCAAGTTAGTTCGCTTCGCCACCGCCTAGGCCGGGCGATGCGCGTCACGAAAAAGCCCGACGAGCGGTGAGCGGAAATCATCGAGGCGGCCATTCGCCTCTTTGCGGCAGAGGGCTTCACTGAGGTTCCGGTCAGCAGGATCGTGAAGGAGCTCCACGTCGCGCAAGGCACCTTCTACTACTACTTCAGGACGAAGGAAGAAGTGCTGGACGCAGCGGAGGGCGACCCATCCACGGCCTTCGCCGCGACTCTCGGGGGCGTGGCGTTGAACCTCGCGCTGAACCCTCGGCGAGTTTTGCTCCTGCGCCAACCTCGCCTCCTACTACGCGAGAGGGAGGAGCCAGATCGGCTTGGGGCCGGCGGCGTTCGGACCGGAAGCCAGGGTCCTCAAGCGCATCGTCGGGATCGGCTTCGCCCCCTTCATCCTCCAGCCCCTGTCCGGCATCGCGGGGGGAGCCCAGCTCATCCTCGTCCTCCCCCGGTTCGTGGGCTTCGACGGTGTCGCCGCCCCGAATCCGATCTCCGACGTCGTGGCGGCCGCGGCTGTCTTCCTCGCGTCGGAGGGCCGGAGGCTCGCTTCGATCGAGGGCGAGCCGCTCGATCCATCGAGGCTGCGCTCGGCTCCCTAGAGCCTCGCGGGGGTCCTCAATCCCTCCAGGCTTCGGCGACGGGGCTGACGGCCCGGAGGCGCTCCAGGGACTCCTCGGAGGCAGAGCAGGTGATCTGGGTCTGGGCTTTCACCACGGCCTCGCGGCCGTTGCCGGACGCACCCCCGGAGGGCACGTGAAAAAACACGTTGCACGACCCCGGCTCGTCGAAGATGGCGTCGCGCAACGCGTAGAGGTCCTCCTCGCTCTGGGGGACGGTCCCCAGGCGCAGGTGCACTTCCTTCCAGGATTTTTCCTTCAAGGTCGACGGGTCGACGTACTCCTCGACCTTCAAGCTCGGGCTGCCCCTGGAGAGGTCGATCTTGCCCTTGAGGCAGAGCACCGAGTCCAGCACGAATTTATCCCGCCACTTCTCGAGGGCGTCGGAAAAGATCACGACGTCTATCGAGCCGGCGGGATCCTCCACGGCGGCGAAGGCCATCTTCTTGCCGGTCTTCGTGAATATCTCCCGGAACTCCTTGAGCATGGCGACGACCGTATAGAGCTTGTCCGGGCTGGCCCGGTCCGGGTGGGCGAGGTCGGCGTCGGCGCAGCGTTCCCATATCTTGCGCCACTCGTCCATCGGGTGGCCGGAGAAGTAGAAGCCTAGGAGCTCCTTCTCGATGCGGAGGATTTCGGCCCGCGGGTACTCTTCCTGGCGGTTCACGGCGAAGGGCGGGTACTCCTCCTCCCCCGAACCGTCGAATAGGCTCGCCTGCCCGTAGGCCCCGGCGGCCTCCTTGGCCTGGGCGTACTCGACCGCCCGCTCGATGTCCAGCACGAGCTCCCGCCTCGTGTTGCCCAAGGAATCGAAACAGCCGGCGTTGATCAGGCACTCCAGGGTCTTCTTGTTCATGACCTGGGAACCCATGCGCTCCACGAAGTCGATGAAGGAAGCGTAGGGGCCCCGCTTCTCCCGCTCCGCCACGATCGAGGCGGCCACGCCGGCGCCCACGCCCTTGATCCCCAGGAAGCCGTACACGATCTTGCCCTCGGCCACGGTGAAGTGGGCCTCGGAGAAGTTGATGTTGGGGGGCAGGACATCGATGCCCATGGCCCGGGCCTCGCCGATGTACTCGGTGAGCTTGTCGGTGTTGGCGATCTCGTTCGTGAGGTTGGCGGCCATGAACTCCGCGGGGTAGTTGGCCTTGAGGTAGGCGGTGCGGTAGGCGACCACCGAGTACGCGGCGGCGTGGGACTTGTTGAACCCGTAGCCGGCGAAGGGTATCAGGATCTCGAAGATCCGGTCGGCGTCCTCGGCCTTGAAGCCCTGCTTCAGGGCGCCGGCGATGAACTTCTCCTTCTCCTTCATCAGGACCTCGAGCTTCTTCTTGCCCATGGCCCGGCGGAGGATGTCGGCCTGCCCCAGGGTGAAGCCAGCGATGCGCTGGGCCACCTGCATGACCTGCTCCTGGTAGACGATGACTCCGTAGGTCTCCTTCAGGATGGGCTCGAGGCAGGGGTCGGGATAGGTGATGGGCGCCTTGCCGTTCTTCGAATCGATGAACTGGGGGATGTAGTCCATGGGGCCCGGGCGGTAGAGGGCGTTGAGGGCGATGAGGTCCTCCATGCACGTTGGCTTGGCCTGCTTGAGGATCCCCTGCATGCCCGAGGACTCGAACTGGAAGACGGAGGTCGACTTGCCCTCGCTGAGCATCTCGTAGGTCTTCGCGTCGTCGTCTGGGATCTTCGACTCCTCGATCGCGATGCCCCGCTTGCGTATCAGGTCCAGGGCGTGCTTGATGAGGGTGAGGGTCTTGAGGCCCAGGAAGTCCATCTTCACGAGGCCGCACTTCTCGATGAGGTCCATCGTGTACTGGCTCGCCACGATGCCCGACTTCGGATCCTTGAAGAGAGGCACGTAGTCCTGCAGCGCCGTCTTGCCGATGACCACCCCGGCGGCGTGGAAGCTCGTGTGCCGGTTCTTGTTCTCGAGCTTGCGCGCGATGGCGAACAGGTCTTTGTAGCGCGGATCCTCGGCGAGGGCCTGGAGCTTGGGCTCGTCTTTGAAGGCCTGCTCGAGGGTCATGTGGGGATCCTCGGGCACGAGCTTGGCGATGTTGTTCGCCTCCTCGAATGGGATGTCCAGGGCCCGGGCCACGTCCTTGATGACCGCCTTCGCCTTCAGGGTCCCGAAGGTGACTATCTGGCCGGTGCGGTCGGCGCCGTACTTGCGGGTGACGTAGTCGATGACCTCGCCTCGCCTCTCGAAGCAGAAGTCCACGTCGAAGTCCGGCATGGATATGCGCTCCGGGTTCAGGAAGCGTTCGAAGAGGAGCTTGTAGCGCAGGGGATCAATGTCCGTGATGCGCAGGCTGTAGGCCACGATCGACCCGGCCCCGGAGCCCCGCCCCGGGCCCACCGGGATGTCGTGATCCTTCGCCCAGTTGATGAAGTCCCAGACGATGAGGAAGTAGCCCGTGAACTTCATCTTGATGATGATGCCGAGCTCGTACTCGCACCTCTCGCGGATCTCGTCGGTGATGACTGGGTAGCGCTTCTTGAGCCCTTCGCGGGCCAGGTGGCGCAGGTAATCGTCGGTGCTCGCGAAGCCCTCGGGGATCACGTAGTCGGGAAGGAGGGGCCCGGGATAGGTGATCTTGAGGCTCCCGCAGATCTCGGCGATCTTGAGGGTGCTGGCGATGGACTGCGGCACCTCCGCGAAGAGGGCGCACATCTCCTCGGGGCTCTTCATGTAGAACTCGGGGCCGTGGAAGCGCATCCTGCCCGGCTCGTCGCGCTTGCGGTTGGTGCCGATGCACAGGAGCACGTCGTGGGCTTCGGCGTCCTCTTTGAGGAGATAGTGCATGTCGTTGGTGCACACGAGGGGCAGGCCCGTCCGCTTGGCGATCTCGACGAGGCCCTTGTTCGCGACCTTCTGCTCGGGGATGCCGTGGTCCTGGAGCTCGAGGTAGTAGTGGTCCGGGCCGAAGAGCTCGGAGTAGCGCCTCGCCACGCGCTCGGCCTCGGCCTCCTTGCCCATCAGGATGAGGCTGGGGACCTCCCCCGCGATGCAGGCGGTGCTGCACACGAGGCCCTTAGAGTTCTTCTCGAGGAGCTCGAAGTCGATCCTCGGCTTGTAGTAGTAGCCTTCGGTGAACGAGGCCGACGAGAGCTTGAGGAGGTTGCGGTAGCCCTCCTCGTTCTCCGCGAGGAGGATGAGGTGGTAGTACTTGTTGCCGTTCTCCGCGCCGGTGCGCTCGAGCCTCGATCCACCGGCGACGTAGAACTCCGAGCCGATGATGGGCTTGATCTCCGCGGCTACGCAGGCGTCGTAGAAGCGCACGGCCCCGAACATGTTTCCATGGTCCGTGAGGGCGAGGGCACCCATGCCCAATTCTTTGGCCCGCTTGACCATCGAGCCGACGGAGGCGGCCCCATCGAGGAGGGAAAAGTCGGAATGGTTGTGGAGATGGACGAACTCGGCCATAAGTGGGAAGAGTATAGCGCGAAAGGACGGTGCGCGGAAGACTCCGCCCCGCCGGCGGAGGGACGGAGCCGGGATCTCGCACGCACTATTCAGTTCCTCGAACCTTGTTGGTGAAGCGGGAGAGCCCTTTGAGAGCGTAGAAACGAGCCAGGGGTATGGAGGGTCCAGCCGTCGAGGCCACCAACAAGGTTCGAGGAACTGTTAAAGGCCTAAATTGAACCTAGAAAACATCCTCGCGCAACCAGGGCAATTAGCTGTATCTCGCGATATCTCCTTTCGAGATATCCACTTGAACTATATCCCCGTCGCGGCGGCGAGGTTGCTGAGGCCTATGAGCCAACAGCATTCGCGCGGCGTCGGCCGTCGCCGAGGTGCTGCAAAAATCGAGGCGCGCGATTATACTGCGATAATGCCGGCCTCCCCGGCAGGCGACGAGGGGGGACAACCATGGGGAGAGAAAGATCCACGAGGGGAGCGAGAGGCCGAAGGCTCGGCGCGCCTGTCGCCGCGACGGCCGCTATAGCCGCGGGCACGGCCATCCTCATGCTCGGCTACGAAGTCGCCAAGGAATTCCTCTTTCCCAATTTCACGAAATGGGAATCGCACTTCGTCACGATAGCCTTCGCGGGGCTCTGCGCCGGGCTGGCGGGGTACCTGGTCTCCCGCCGCCTCCACAGGGCGAACGCGGAGCTCTGGGTCGAGAACGCCGTCCGAGTCGAAGCGGAGGCGGAGGCGAAACGGGCGTATGAGGAGAAGGCTGTCCTCCTCAAGGAGCTCCAGCACCGGGCCAAGAACAGCTTCGCGATGATCGCGAGCCTCTTCAGTCTCGCCCGGGCCGACGAGCTATCGCCATCCTGCGACAAGCTGCTCGGGGAGACCGAGGCCAGGGTCAGGGCCATCGCCGATCTCTACGACCTGCTCTACGCGACGGGCTCGGTCCGGCAGGTCGAGCTCGGAGCCTACCTCGCCAAGATCGCCGCGGCCATCGTCGACCGTCCCGGCATCGAGCTCAGGACCGACGTGGAGCCGGGCGCCGCGGCCGCCGACCAAGCCGTCGTCCTCGGCCTCCTCGTCACGGAGTTGTCGACCAACGCGGTCAAGCACGCCTTCCCCCCAGGCCGCGTGGGCAGCGTATCGCTGGTTGCCCGATTCGAAGGGCAGGGACTGCGGCTCGAGTTTTCCGACGACGGCGTCGGCGCGCCTCCCGGACTCGAGGCGGAGAGTTCGGGGTCCCTGGGCCTCAGCCTCGTACGGGCCCTCGCGAAGCAGCTCCACGGCGCCTGGGAGCTCGAGCCGAGCCCGGGGATGGCCTGGCGCTTCCGCTTCCCGCGAGTGGGGCGGCTCGCCGGCTGAGGGGCCGCGCCCGAGCCCCCCGCCGCGCCACGGCGCGGCGGCGAAAAGAAGGCCACCCAGGTTAAACCCGGGCGGCCTTCTTGGGCGATGCCCCCGCCTCTTACTTGAGGTACTTGTCGACGTTGTCCTTGGTGATGAGGACGAAATCGACCATGGTGCTCTTCGGCACGGTCTCGCCCTTGGCGACTTTCGTCGCGAGCTCGATGGCCTTGGTGACCTGGCCCACGCCGTCCTGGTAGACGGTGGCGAGCATGGCGCCCTTCTTGACCATCGTCATGGGACCGACGTTGCCGTCGACTCCGATGCAGACGATGTCCTTGCGGCCGGCGGCGTTCATCGCGGTCTGGACCGCGGAGGACATGTCGTCGTTATCGCAGATGACCGCGTTGAGCTTGGTGCCGTACTTGGCGCGCCAGTCCTCGGCGAACTTCACGGCCTTCTCGGCCTGCCACTCGCCGGTCTGCTCGCAGCCGTCGAGGAGCTTCCACTTGGAGTCGGTGTCGAGGACCTTGTGGAGGCCCTGGCCCCGCTGGATCTGCGCGGAGTTGCCGATGATGCCCTGGATGTGGCCGTAGCCGCCGCCCGCGGGCACCTTGCTCTGGACGAACTTGGCCATGATCTCGCCGGCCTGGACGTCGTCGGACCCGACGTAGGCGGTGGCCAGCTCGTCGGTGTTGTTGGTCTTGGAGTTCACGACGATGCAGGGCACGTTCTTGGCCTTGCAGCGCTCGAGGATGGGCGAGCAGCCGGCGGCCTCGGCGGGCAGAACGATGATGATGTTGCAGCCCATGTTGAGGGCGTCCTCGAGCAGATTGCACTGGGTGACGGGATCGGTCAGGCCGTCATAGAGGTGCCAATCGGCGATGGTGCCGTTCTTCTTGAGCTTGTCCAAGGTCACCTTGGCGGCATTGTTCAGCCTGGCGTGGAAAGCGTCCACCGTATTCTTGGCGATGTAGCCGACGACGGGGCCCTTCTTGCCAGCGGCGAAGCCGGACATCCCGAACACGAGGCCCAGTCCCAGCGCCATCGCCAGAATCTTCATCCAACGTCCCTTCATGCGAAACCTCCTAAAGCGATATTCTCAACCTACCCCTCGGTAGATTAAGTCCATTCCTAGCGCTTCTTGTTCATGAACATGTCGAGCATGACCGCGCCGATGATCAGGAGCCCCTTTGTGATGGTCTGCCAGTAGGAGTTGATCCCCACGAGGTTCATGCCGTTGTAGATAAGGCCGATGATCACGATGCCGACGACGGTCCCGGGTATCGTGGCGACTCCGCCCGCGAAGGAAGTGCCGCCGATGACGCAGGCGGCGATCGCGTCGGTCTCGTAGCCGACGCCGATATTCGGCTGCGCCGCGCTGATGCGGCTCGTCATGATGATGCCCGCGACGCCGCAGCAGATCCCCGAGATGACGTAGGTGGCGATGAGGGTCCGGAACACGTTGACGCCGGAGGCGGTCGCGGCGTTGACGTTGCCGCCCACCGCGTAGACGTACCGTCCCAGCTTGGTGTTGTGCAGGATGATGAACGATATCACGATCACGGTGAACAGGATGATGATCGGGAAGGGGATGACCCCGAAGAGCTTCCCCCCTCCGATCAGCTTGAAATCCTCGTTCGCCAGCGACTGGGAGTAGCCGCCGGAGATGATGTACGCCACGCCGCGGATAACGAGCTGGGTGGCCAAGGTCACGACGAAGGGAATCATCTTGAACTTTGCCACGAGGATGCCGTTCAGCATGCCGAAGATCGTCGTGGCCACGATCGAAAGCACGCAGGCGACCAGGATGTTGCCCGTGGCGTTCAGGGTCACGCCGATTATGACGCTCGTCAGGGCGAGCATCGAGCCGATCGAGAGGTCGATCCCGCCCGCGGTGATCACGAAGACCATTCCCAAGGCCAGGATGCCGTTGATCGATACCTGCAGGAGCACGCTCAGCACGTTGCCGCTGGTGCGGAAGGTAGGAGACACCACCGAGAGCAGCACGACCATGAACACCATGACGAGGCTGATCCCGTACTTCCGCGCGAAGATGTTGAACGCGGCTTGGTCCATTCCCAAGAACTTTTTCCCTATCGCTCTGTCGACCATATCGCTAACCCCCAAATCCGATTACTCGCCAAATTCCTTGGCCAGGATGGTCTCCTGAGTGGCCTCGCCGCTCAGGATCTGGCCCCGGGAAACTTCTCCGTTGATCTTCCCCTCGTGGAAGATCACTATCCGATCGCTCATGCCCATGATCTCCGGCAGCTCCGAGGAGATCATGACGATCGCCATCCCGGCGGCCGCGAACTTGCACATCTGCGTGTGGATCTCGGACTTCGCGCCGACGTCCACGCCCCTCGTGGGCTCGTCGAGGATCAGCACCTTCGGGACCGCCATCAGCCACTTCGCCAACACCACTTTCTGCTGGTTCCCGCCGCTCAGCGAATATGCCTCGGACTCGATGCTCGCCGCCTTTATGGTCAGCGTCTTGGCGACATCTTGCACCTCGTCGCGCTCCCGGCCCGAGTTGATGATCAGCCCCCCCTGGCGGCGGGGCAGGTTCGGCAGGGAGATGTTCTCGCGCAGGGACCGGTTCAGGCAAAGGCCGAAGCCTTTCCTGTCCTCGTTCACCATGCATATCCCCTTCGATATCGCGTCCTGGGGGCGCCTGATGTGTATCTCGGCGCCGTCGAGGTATATCTTCCCCGCCTGGAGGGGATCCATGCCGAAGATGGCGCGCATCGTCTCGCTGCGGCCCGACCCGACCAGGCCGGAGATGCCCAGGATCTCGCCGGCGCGCACCTCGAAGCCGATGTTATCGAAGCCCTTGCCGGTGAGGCCCTCGACCTTGAACACGACCTCGCCTTTCTCGCATTCGACCTTCGGGAAGACGTTCTTCACCTCGCGGCCGACCATCTTGGCGATCAGCTCGTCCTTCGTGACATCGGACACTACGCGAGTATCGATGTACTGCCCGTCGCGGAAGAGGGAGACGCGGTCGCAGATGTCGAAGATCTCCTCCATGCGGTGGGAGATGTAGATGATCGAGACCCCCTTGGCCTTGAGCTCCCGGATGGTCTTGAACAGCCGCTGGGTCTCCTCGCTGTCGAGGGACGACGTCGGCTCGTCCATGATTATCAGCCGGGAGTTGCACGACACCGCCTTGATGATCTCGATCATCTGGACCTGCGCCAGGGTGAGCTCCTCCATGAGGGTCTTCGGGCTCACGGGGAACTGGAACTTCTCGAGGACTTCGGCCGCCCGCTTGTTCGTCGCCGCCTTCTTGAGGAAGGGGCTGCGCCCGTAGGTGTCCTCCCGGTTCAGGAAGATGCTCTCCGCGATCGTCAGGTGAGGCTCGGGGTTGAGCTCCTGGTGGATCATCGAGATCCCGGACCTGAGGGCCTCGGCGGGCCCTTTGCAAACGTAGGGCTTGCCCTCGAAGAACATGCTGCCCTGGTCGGCCCTGTAGAGGCCGATGATTATCTTCATGAGCGTCGACTTGCCGGCGCCGTTCTCCCCCAGCAGGGCGTGGACCTCGCCCCTCTTGACCTCGAGCCGCACGTCGGTCAGGGCGTGGGTGCCTCCGAAGGATTTGTAGATGCCCTCGCACCTGAAGACACAATCCTCTCCCGTCATCGATTCCATCCGATCCCCCCAAAAGCTCTCGCGATGAGCCGACCGCTTAAGCCCGGCCGAGCTCGGTTGCCCGCCTCAGGAGCCCCGCGCTCTCGCCGTAGGCGTCCTTGAAGAGCCGGTAGTACTCCAGGTAGGCCTCGTGCCTGCCCGGGTCCGGCTCGTATATCTCATCCCTGTACCTGACGGCCACGGCGCAGCCCTCCTCGATGCCCGCGAAGGCCCCCGCCCCGGAGCCGGCCGCGATCGCCGCGCCCATGACCGCCTGTTCCCCGACCGCAGCGGTCTTCAGCGGCAGGCCGTACACGTCGGCCTGGATCTGGAGCCAGATGGGGCTCGCCGCGCCGCCGCCGGAGGCTATGAGCTCGTCCGCCCGCAGGCCCAGGCGGCCGCACACCTCGATGCACTGCATGAGCGAGTAGGCGACCCCCTCCATCACCGCCCGAGCCATCTCGTAGCGGCCCGTCCCCAGGTGCAGGCCGAGGATCATCCCGCAGAGATCGGGATCGAGGTGGGGCGTCCTCTCGCCGTTGAGGTAGGGGAGGAACACGAGGCCCTCGCTCCCCGGCGCCACCTTCCCCGCCCCCTCGTCCAGGTCCCGGTAGTCCGCCCCGCCGAGGAGCTTGCCGAGCCACTTGAGGGAGAGCCCGGCGGTCATCGTCGCGCCCATGGTCAGCCACTTTCCCAGGTCGTAGCCGCAGAAGGTGTTGGTCCCGCTCCTCGGGTCGGCGATGGGCCTGTCGCTCTGGAAGCAGACCTGCCCGCTCGAGCCGATGTTGACCGTCGCCTGGCCCGCCCTTATCGCGCCGTTGCCGATGGCCTGCATGACCTGGTCCCCGCCGCCGTTGACCACCAGCGTCCCCTCGGCGAGGCCGGTCGCGGCCGAGGCCTCCGCCGTGACCTTCCCGACCGGGGCGTCGGAGGCGGCGCACTCGGGGAAGATCGACGCGCTCAGCCCGAGGACCTCGAGGACTTCCCTCGACCAGCGTCCGCCGGCGATGTCGAAGGCCAGGGTCGCCGAAGCGTCCGAGTAGTCCGAGGCGAGCTCCCCGCACAGCCGAAGCTTCAGGTAATCCTTGGGCAGCATCGCGTGGCGCACGGCGGAGTAGCGCTCGGGCTCGTTCTCCCGCACCCAGACGAGGGAAGGCAGGAGGAAGCCCGTGTAGACCGGGTTCAGGAGGCTCTCCAGCAAGCCGGCCCGGGATAGGGCCGCGGCGATCTCCCGCACCTGCTTGCCCGACCTGGCGTCGCAGTGGAGTATCGCCGGGCGGACTTCCCGCAGCCTCTCGTCCAGGAGGACCGCCCCGTGCATCTGCCCGGAGAAGCTCACGGCGGCGACCTCGGAGGCGGCCTTTCCCAGGAGGCCGAGGGCCTCGCGGGTAGCCTCGCAGCACGCATCCCACCAGGTCGACAGCCCCTGCTCGGCGTAGCCCAGCTTGGGGGAGTCGAACTGGTACGACCTGGCCGCCTGCGCCGCGACCTTCCCCGCGCCGTCTATGATCATCGCCTTCAGGCTCGAGGTCCCGAGGTCGATCCCCATGAAGTAGGCCATCTCTCCCCCCGCCTCAGATGAAGCCCAGCTGGACGCCGGCCATGAATGTGTCCCCCAGGCCGATCGTGCAGGCCGGCCGCTCCATGTACCTGGAAGGCACTATCCGGGCGAAGCGGGCGGGGGCGGAGCGACCGAGTTCTTCGGCGAAGGCGAGCCCGGCCTCGCTCAGGGGCAGGGACAGGCTATCGGCGCAATCCTCCCGCGAGCCGTACCGGCCCGTCCTCGCCCGGGTGGCGGACATGAGGTTGCCCAGGGTGAGCCCCTTCTCGATGTCCGCCCCCTCGAACTCCCGGCCGTAGTACATGGAGTAGTCCTTCGTGTGCATGACGACTCCCCCGAAGGGGTACTTCCCCAGTATCCCGTCCAGCCCGCGGAGGACCGAGCGGAGGTCCTCCTTGTCGACGCCGACCCCGAAGCTCCCCGCGATGGCGACGAGCTCCTCCTCGTTGACGCCCAGCACGTCTACCTCCCCCGCGAGGCCGCGGAACAGCGCATCCTCGATCTCGGCGCTGAAGTAGTGGGCGCCCTCGAGGTAGGCGACGAAGGAAGGGTTGGCCGACCGCAGCCTCCCGAGGTGCCTCCCGAGCTCCTCGGTGCGCTCCTCGCAGATCCGCTTTTCCACGATGGCGTTGAAGCCGGACACCGCGTAGGAGGCGACGCGGCCGGCGTTGGCCTCGAGGTAGCCGGTGAACCCGGCGTCGATGGGCACGACCTTGTGGACCTTGTCGAAGTCGAGGATCACCCGGTTCGAGACCGGCACCTCGAAGCTGCGGCCCCCAGCCTCCACGATGTCCCCCTTGGAGAACTGGAGGATCATGTGCCGGACCGGGGCCTCGCCGGAGGCCGCCGAGGAGATGGGCACGAGGCGGCCGCCGGAGACCGTCGAGACCCCCGGGTAATCCATGAGGCCGCAGACCTGGGAGCAGCGGTCGGTGATGTGGGCCACCAGGGGGAAGCCCAGGGCCCCGAGCGCCGCCGCCCCCTGGGCGCAGGTGCCGCCCAGGGCCATGGAAGTCTCGAATTGGTCCTCGAGGAAGCGGCAGACCGACTCCTCGGTGATCTCCACCTCGCCGCCCAAGCCCTTGATCGCGTAGTAGCTCACGATGCGGGCGAAATCGCGCCGCGAAGCGATCGTGTCGCCCTCCCGGGCCATGGGCTCGTCCTCGAGGTGGCGGGCGAGTATCTCGTTGAAGACCCCGGCGTCCCAGCGGACGAGGATGTCGAGGTCGCTCGTGTAGCCCATGGCGATGAACTTGCCCGACTCCGCGTACCGCCGCGAGTCTCGGGAAAGCCCCTCGAGGTAATGGGCATACTTGTCTCCGTGTACCATAGGATCGAGTCCTCTCCCCCGGGATGGAGCCTTATACCTTGTATTCCGAAAGCATAAGCTCGACTGCATCGATACCATCTCTCGAAGCCTTCTCGTTGACTAAGAAATAGAGCAGGGCGTCGACGACCGCCATTTCAGGCAAATGGGAATCGGGCATGGAAGCACCGAAAATCGGCGTATCGAACTTCGCGAGGAGGAGATAGTCGGCCATGTTGGAAATCGGGGAACGCTCGTAGCCGGTGATGGCTATGATCTTCAGCTCGCGCTTCCTGGCCAGCTCCACGGCCTGCATGACCTGCTTGGAGCTGCCGGAATGGGAGATGGCGATGAGGACGTCCCGCCCGCCCGCCAGGCCCACGTTGTTGAGGTAGTACTCGCTCAGCATCGAGTAGGAGGCCTTGATCCCGAAGCGGCCAAGCCGGAAGCCCAGGTCGAGGGCGATGGGCGTGGTGTTCCCGGCGGCGACGACGTGGACCGTATCCGCCCGCTTGATGAGGTCGATGGAGGCCTCCAACGCGTGGGCGTCCAGGCTCTCGGCGAGCTTGATCATGTTGCGGGCGACCACCTGGAAGAGGTCGCCCAGGGAGCTCGGCTTGGAATTCCCGTCGGTGTACTTGATCAGATGATTCTTGCCCAGGTCGTTGGAGAGCAGGATCTTCATCTGGTAGTAGCCTTCGCACCCGATGCGCTTGCACATGCGGATGACCGTCGCGTCGCTGACGCCGCTCGCCTGGGAGAGCTCGGAGACGTTCATCATGACCGCCTGCTCGGGGTTCTCGAGGATGAAATCGGCGACCTTCTTCTCGGCCGAGAACATCTCCTCGTAGTGGTCCTTGATATTCTCGAGCACCGTCTTGCTCTCGCCCATGGTCCTCTCCCCTCCGCGGTGGCATCCGTCCAGGAACCTGCGTCGGCCTATCCCCGGGCCGAGCGGGGCACCGCCCTCGGGCGTCGCCTCGCTCGGCCGCGGTGGACGGGGCCTACAGCCTGTAGAACTTCATCTTGTCCGCGTCGTCGAAGAGGTCGATCTTCTGGTCGATCACCGCCTTCATGGCCGCGATGCTGTCGGGATAGAGCTTGAAGGGCTCCCGCACCTGGAGGTCCTTCGCGAGGGTGCTCCGCAGCTCCCGGTAGAAGGCTTCCTTGATGTCCGAGGAGATGTTGATCTTGTTGATGCCGAGCTTGACGCTCTCCGCGATCTCCTTGTCCGGGTTGGCCGAGCCTCCGTGCAGGACGAGGGGGATGCCGACCTTCGCCTTGATCTCCTTGAGGAGGTCGAGCTTGAGCTCGGGCTTGAAGCCCTTGGGATAGATGCCGTGGGCGGTGCCGATGGCGATGGCCAGGGCGTCTATGCCGGTGCGCTTCACGAACTCGGCGGCGTCGTCGGGCTTGGTGTAGATGATCTTCGTGGTGCCGCCCTCGACGTCGTTCCCGGTGGTGCCGATGGTCCCGAGCTCGGCCTCGACGGAGACGCCGAGGGGATGGGCGATCTCGACGACCTGCTTGCTGATGGCCACGTTCTCCTCGAAGCTCATGTGGGAGGCATCGATCATGACGGAGGTGAAGCCGTCCCGGATCGCCCGGAGGATGGCCTTGAGGTTCCCGCCGTGATCGAGGTGGATGGCCATGGGGACCCGCGAGGCGTTGGCGGCGGCGATGCAGCTCGCGGCGAAATTGTCGCCCTGGAATTCGAGCTCGTCGGGATGTATGGCCAGGATGACCGGCGCCTTCTTCTCCTCGCAGCACTCGACGACGGCTTTCAGGATCTGGCCGGTACCGATATTGAAAGCAGGAACGGCAAAGTTATGCTCCTTCGGCACAGCCAAAAGATCCTTCAAGTTCAATAACATGACCCAATCCTCCAAAGAAAGAATATTTCATCTACTCGGTAGACCGAGGCTGAGTGTACGGCAGGGATCCTGAGTTGTCAAACAATTATTTCGCTCAAACCACTTCGTTCCTCAACATTTTTTCTTTCCAATTCCAAAGAACCATGGTAGGATCGGCCGTCTGAGAAAAAAAATTTCTTTTCCTATTGTATGCCATTTTCTATTTCGGAGGGTTTGACCATGCCGTACGAGAAGTACTTAGGGCACCCCTCGCAGGTCTTCGGAGTCGAGGAGCATCGACTGATCGGCGGGCGGGGAGATGGGATGAGGCTGCTCCAAGTGCGGAACGGCCGGGGGTTGGAGTTCACGGTCTCGGCCGACCGCTGCGCGGATATCTCGCGGCTGTCCTTCGGCGGCACCAATCTCTCCTACTTTTCCCCCTGCGGGTACGTCGGGCCGCAGTACTACGACAAGGAGGACTTCGGTTTCCTCAAGTCCTTCTCCTGCGGATTCCTCACCACCTGCGGGCTCGCGACCATCGGCAGCCCCTCGGTCGACGGGGATGAGCGCCTACCTCTCCACGGCAGCATCGGCAACGCGCCGGCCGAGGAGGTGCGCTACGAGGTCGGCCCCGACGAGATAGTCGTCAGGGCGAAGGTGCGCGACTCGTCTATCTTCGGGAGGAAGCTCGTCCTCGACAGGACGATCCGCTGCTCCCTGTCCGGGGACGAACTGGGAGTCTCCGACTCCGTGAGGAACGAGGGCTCGTCCGAGGAGCCCCTCATGATCCTCTATCACGTGAACCTCGGCTATCCGCTCCTGGACGAGAACGCCGAGCTCCGCATCCCCTCCGACAAGGTAGAGCCCCGGGACGCGCGGGCGAAGGAGGGCCTCGGCGAGTGGTCGAGGATCGATCCACCCCGGGCCGGCTTCGTCGAGCAGTGCTACTACCACCACTTCGCGGGAGGCCGGGGCCTCGCGAAGCTGTACAACCCCGCGGCCGGCAGGGGGTTCGCGCTCAGCTTCGACGCGCGGTCCCTGAAGCACCTCGTCCAGTGGAAGATGCTCGGCGAGAGGGACTACGTGCTCGGCCTCGAGCCCTGCAACGCGAGGCTCGAGGGGCGGAAGGCCGCCCGGGAGAAGGGCGAGCTCGATTTCATAAAGCCCGGGGAAGTCAGGACCTTCGGATTCCGGGCGGCGTTCTTCGACTCGAGGGAGTCCTGGGAATCGGCAGACTGAGCGCCGCCCCAGGCGGCGCCCACGAGGCGCGGGATCCCCGCGCCGGCACAAGCTCAATTATAGGAGGCGGCAGCATATGGCGACTAAACGGATTCGCGAGGTATTTCAGAGAGGCGAGGGCGTCCTTCAGCTGACCCCCACCTGGGTCCCCCGGGGCTTCAACGAGCCCGGGCACAGGCTCCGCCTGCACCCGGACGACTACTTCGCCCTCGGCATGGACCGGGGCGGCATCTGCGAGCGGTGGCTCGGGTCGGTGACCGTGGCGCTGAACGGGCCCAAGACCGGGCCGACCGAGGGCATGAGCTTCGTCCTCGCCGACAGGGCCAAGGACGAGAGGATACTGTTCGCCGACGCCGTCGAGGAGCTGGGGGAGGAGCTCATCGGGCCGGAGCTCAAGAAGAAGTACGGCACCTGGCCGACTTTCGCCAAGCTCTACGACTACGACAAGCCCCTCTTCCACCACCTCCACCTGAAGGAGGAGATGGCCAGCAAGATCGGCAGGCACGGCAAGCCCGAGGCCTACTACTTCCCGAGGCAGTACAACGCGTACCTCGGCCGCTTCCCAGTCACCTACTTCGGGTTCGACCCCTCGGTCGACCCCGAGGAGGTCAAGGACTGCATCCGCAACTACGACAAGTTCGACAACCGCATCACCGAGCTCTCGCGCGCCTACAGGATCAGGCTCGGCACCGGCTGGTACACCCCGGCCGGGGTCATCCACGCGCCCGCTTCGGTGGTGACCTACGAGCCCCAGTGGAACAGCGACGTCAACACGATCATGGAGAACGTGACGATGGGCGAGGTGAATCCGCACAACCTCCTCACCGACTGCCAGCCCGAGAGCGAGAAGGACGACGTCGAGGCCCTCTTCCGCCAGATCGACTGGAAGGAGAGCACGCTGCCCAACTACAAGGAGAAGTACTTCCGCGCCCCCAAGGAGCGGAAGGGCTCCCAGAAAGGGCTCGCCGAGAAATGGGTCGCCTACGCGAACGAGTGGATAGCCGCCAAGGAAGTGACTGTCGAGCCCGGGGCGCAGGTGACGCTCAGCGACCAGGCCTGCTACTGCGCCTTGGTGGTGCAGGGACACGGCAAGTTAGGGCAGTTCGAGTGCGAGGCGCCGGGTCTCCTCCGCTACGGCCAGCCCTCGGGCGACGAGTTCTTCGTCTCCGAGCGCGCGGCCAAGGGAGGGATCACGGTCAAGAACGAGGGCGGCTACGAGCCCATCGTGATACTGCAGAATTTCGCGAACAACAACCCCGAGGTGCCCGCGAAGGTCTGAACCAGGCCGCGCGCGGAAAGGAGAGGGAGAGCAATGAGATTCGGAGTAGACAGCTTCATCTGGGCCGAGAACTTCGGCGAGAAAGACCTGTGGATCATCCCCAAGGCCAAGGAGCTCGGCTTCGAGGTCATCGACTTCGCGATCGCCAATCCCTTCGCCTTCCCCACGGGCGAGGTCAAGGCCGAGCTCGCGAGGGTCGGGATCGACTGCGTCTGCACCACGACCCTCACCGCCTCGACGAACCCGATCTCGCCCGACGCATCGGTCAGGCGGAAGGCCGTCGAGGCGATGAAGAAGGCCGTGGACATCTGCGACGAGCTGGGCGCGCCCATCCTGGGGGGAGTCAACTACGCCGCCTGGGGCTACCTCACGAAGCGTCCGCGCACCGAAGCGGAGTGGGGCTGGGCCGTGGACTGCATGCGCGAGGAGGCCGAGTACGCCGCGGGGACCGGCAGGACCAAGATCTGCGTCGAGTGCATCAACCGCTTCGAGACCCACTTCCTCAACGTGGCCGAGGACGGCGTGAAGTTCTGCAAGGCCGTGGGCCTCGACAACGTGAAGGTCCACCTCGACTGCTTCCACATGAACATCGAGGAGACGAGCTTCGCCGAGGCCGTGGCGACCTGCGGCAAGAAGTACCTGGGCTACATCCACATGAACGAGAGCAACCGCGGCATCCCCGGCACAGGGCACGTGCCGTTCCGGGAGTTCTTCAAGGCCGTGGAGGCGGTCGGCTACGAGGGCCCGCTGGTCATCGAGTCCTTCGACCCGAGCTTCGTCGAGCTGGCCGGCAACTGCGCGATTTGGCGCAAGCTCGCCTCCTCCGGCGAAGAGCTCGCCGTCAAGGGCCTCGCCAACCTCAAGGCGATCGCCGCCGAGCTGAAATGAAACAGCCCCGGGGGCCGCCGGCGCCCCCGGGGATCATCCGGGAGACAAACTCATGAATATCGGAATCGGCTGCGACGAGGCGGGCTTCCAGCTCAAGGGGGCCATCGTGGCCCAGCTCAAGGGGCTCGGCCACCAGGTCGAGGACTACGGCTGCTACGACGAGAAACCCGTGCTCTATCCGGAAGTCGGATACGCGGTCGCCAGCGCCGTGGCGAAGGGGACCCACGAGAGGGGGATCCTCATCTGCGGGACCGGCATAGGCATGTGCATCACGGCCAACAAGGTGCCGGGCATCCGCGCGGCGGTCTGCCACGACAGCTTCTCGACGGTGCGTTCGCGCCGCTCGAACGACGCGCAGATCATGTGCGTGGGCGCCCGGGTCATCGGCCTCGAGCTGGCCAAGCAGCTCGTCGAGATATGGCTCGAGAACGACTTCTCAGGCGGCGGGAGCGCGGCCAAGGTCGAGAAGATCAACCAGATCGAGAAGCTCCTGCGGGCCTAGGCGCGCGGGGCACCCCCTCGAAGGAGAACATCGGTGAACAGGATATTCAACGATCCGAACAAGGTAGTGGAGGACATGCTCGCGGGCTTCACGAAGGCCCACGAGGATATAGTCGCGAGGACCGGCAACGAGAAGGTCCTCAAGCTGCGCGCGGCGCCGATCCCCGGCAAGGTCGGCGTAGTGACCGGCGGGGGCTCCGGGCACAAACCCGCCTTCGTCGGGTACATCGGCGAGAACATGTGCGACGCCGTCGCGGTCGGCGAGATATTCTCCTCGCCCACCGCCGCGGCCTTCAGCGACGCGTTCAAGGCCGCCGACTCCGGTGCGGGAGTGGCCTGCCTCTACGGCAACTACGCGGGCGACAACATGAACGTGAAGATGGCGATCCGCATGGCCAAGGCCGACGGGATCGAGGTCAAGACCGTGGTAGCCAACGACGACGTGGCCTCCGCGCCCAAGGCCGAGCGCGAGAAGCGCCGCGGCGTCGCGGGCGAAGTCCTCATGTGGAAGGTCGGCGGCGCCAAAGCCGCCAAGGGCGCCAGCCTCGACGAGGTGATAGCCGCGGCCCAGAAGGCCATAGACAACACCCGCAGCGTGGGCATCGGGACCGCGCCCTGCACCATCCCCGCGGTCGGCCACCCCAACTTCAAGATCGCCGACGGGACCATGGAGGTGGGCATCGGCCACCACGGCGAGCCGGGGGTGAGCGTCGAGCCACTGAAGACCGCCGACGAGATAGCCGAGAAGATGCTCGGCCTCATACTCCCCGATCTCCCCTTCGCCTCGGGCGACGAGGTGGTCGTCCTCCTCTCCGGGTTGGGCGCGACCCCCGTGATGGAGCAGTACATCGTCTACAACCGGGCCGCGGAGATACTCGAGGGCGCGGGGATCCGCATACACCGGTCCTACGTCGGGAACTACTTCACGTCCCTCGACATGATGGGCGTCACCCTCACCGTCATGAAGCTGGACGGAGAGCTCGCGGAGCTCGTCGACATGCCCGCGCGCTCCGTCGGGCTGACCCAGGTCGGCTGAACGAGAGCGAGGGGAGACTATGACGTTCAAGAACAGCGAGGGACTCGTCGTGGTCGAGGATTTGATCGCGACGATCCAGGCCAACAAGGATTTCCTGAGCGAGGTCGACGGCAAGATAGGCGACGGCGACCACGGCATAAACATGAACAAGGGCTTCACCCTCTGCGGCGCGAGGCTGGAGGGCAAGGGCTACGGCCTATCTGAAGGCTTCGCCACCCTGAGCAAGACCCTCATGGGGGACATAGGCGGGTCGATGGGGCCGCTGTACGGCGTCTTCTTCGACGAGCTGGCGACGGCCTGCGCCGGGAAAGAGACCATCGACGCGGAGCTCTTCGGGCGAATGATCGCGGCGGCCATGAACGGCGTCATGGAGATCGGCTCCGCCAAGCTCGGCGACAAGACCCTCCTCGACGCGCTGATCCCCGGGGTCGAGGCCTACGCCAAGGCCCTGGCCGCGGGCGCCGACTTCTCCGGAGCCCTCGAAGCGATGCGGGCGGCCGCCGAGGCCGGCTGGAAGTCGACCGAGGGCATGGTGGCCAAGATCGGCCGGGCCAGCAGGCTCGGGGAGAGATCCAGGGGCGTGCTGGACGCGGGCGCGACGAGCTGCTACCTGATCCTGGACAGCATCGCGCGCTCCATCCGCGGGCTGCTGGGGACGGCCTGAGCGGGGCGGCGCCCGGGGGCTCAAGGGAGACCCGGGGCGCCGCCACTAGGCCGGCGGCGCGGGTCGGCACGGACCCGGCCGCTCCCCCGATAGAACATAATCGTAAAATCGCTTCCCGATGGGAGAACCTCATGAAGGTCAGCGTGTCGATTGTGGCGCGGATCACCGCGGCGTTCAGCGTCCTCATCGCCGTCATACTCGGGTCGGTCGCCCTCCTCTCGGCCCACCGAGTCAGGTCGGACCTCGAGGCGCTAGTCCTCACCGAGACCGCCCAGATCTCCAACGCCCGGGCGGCGCAGGTCGGCGAGCTCCTCGAGAAGCTCCGATGGGAGCTCGGGGTCTTCGCCCTCCAGCCCCAGGTGCGGGCCCGCGACCCCAAGGTCCTCGGCCAGTACCTGAGGAGCTTCGAAGGACGGCTCTCGCCGGAGGTCTCCTCCTTCTTCTTCGCGTGGCCCGACGGCTCCCGAATCGCCTCTTCGGGCGCGGAGGACAACATCTCCGGCCTCCCCTACTTCAAGGCGCTCATGTCGGGCGGCTCGGAGTGGGCCATCGGCGAGGCCACCGAAGGCAAGTCAGGGAACCTCCCCTTCGTCCCCCTGGCCATGGCGGTGAAGGACCCTAGCGGGGCGGTGGCAGGCCTCGTCGGGTTCGACATGAAGCTCGACAAGTTCTCCGAGATCATAGGCTCGGTCAAGGTCGGCAAGGGCTACGGCTGGGTGGCCGACGGCTCCGGGCTCATCATCGCCTATCCCCGGGCCGCGGCGATCATGAAGCTCAAGCTCTCCGAGGCGGACTCGACCGACGGCACCCGGGGGCTCTCGGCGCTCGGCGGGCGCATCCTGACATCGGAGTCGGGCCACGGCGGCTTCCTGAGCGCCAAGGGCATGCCGATGGTCTCGTTCTTCACGCGGATCCCCGGCAGCGGGGGCTGGGTGCTAGGCATCGACCTCCCGCGCTCCGACATCGACGCCGCCTACGCCACCTTCCTCAAGCTCTTCGTGGCGATGATCGCGGCGGCGATACTCGTGGCGGTCGTCCTCTCCTACATCCTCGGCCGATCGATCGTCAGGCCCCTCAGGCGGCTCGTTGGGGGATTCAGGGAACTCGCCGAGGGCGACGCGGACCTGACCCGGAGTCTCGACGCGGACCGGCGCGACGAAGTCGGCGAGCTCTCGGCGGACTTCAACCGCTTCATCGCCCGGCTCCGCGACATAGTCGTCAGCCTCAAGGCGGCCCAGTCCGAGCTCGAGAGGATCGGCAGCCACCTCAAGGAGAGCGCGAGCGCCACCGCGGCGTCGGTCTCCCAGATATCCTCCGGCGCGGAGGCGGTGACCGATAAGGCGCAGGCCCAGACGGAGAGCGTCTACACCCTCTCCCTGGCGGTCGGCCAGATAGCCAAGAGCATCGAAGCCCTCGACGGCCTCGTGGCGAGCCAGGCCGCCAGCGTCACGGAAGCCTCCTCCTCCATCGAGGAGATGATAGGCAACATCGGCTCGATGACCGCGTCAGCGCTGAAGATGGCCGACGAGTTCGCGGCCCTGGCCTCCGCGGCGGAGCAGGGCATGTCGGCCCAGGAAGCGACCGGGGCTAGGATACTGGGCATCGCCGAGCGATCGGAATCCCTCCTCGAGGCTAACGAGGCCATCGCCCAGATCGCCTCCCAGACCAACCTCCTGGCGATGAACGCCGCCATCGAGGCCGCCCACGCGGGGGGAGCCGGCAAGGGATTCTCGGTCGTGGCCGACGAGATCCGCAACCTGGCCGAGACCTCGGCCGAGCGGTCCCGGACCATAGGGGCCGAGCTCACCGAGATCCGCAAGGAGATCCAGGAGGCGGTCTCCTCCTCGGAGGAGACCGGGGCGTCCTTCTCGAGCGTGAAGGACCGACTCTCAGGCACCGACCGGATCATCAAGGAGCTGCGGCAGGCGATGGTCGAGCAGAAGGAGGGGTCCTCCCAGATACTCGAGGCCCTCAAAGGCATGAACGACATATCCGCCAGCGTCAAGGCCAGTTCCGGGGAAATCCGGGCGGGCAACGACAGCATCCTCGCCGCGATGGAGGGTCTCAAGGGCTCCGCGGCCGAGATCCACTCGAGCGTGGTGGAGATGAGGGAGGGGGTGATGACGATCTCCGACGGGGCCAAGCGCGTCTCCGTCACCGCCGACGAGACCGCCGGCACCATCGGCAAGATGGAGTCGGCGATCGGCCGGTTCAAGGTCTAGGCGCCGGCCTCCTCGATCAGGGCGTCGAGGTCCACGGCGCCGCCGTGGCGCAGGACGTTCACCGTGAAGATGTTGAGCTTGTTCACGATGCTCGGAGGGAGGAGGTTGCCATCCACCTCGACGGACATGACGGGGTAGTTGCGCTCCCGGGCCCAGGGGGTGTAGATGCCCTCGATGACCCGGCCGATGAGGCAGGCGAAGGGGCTGATGTTGATCACCCCCGAGTAGCCCTCCTCCATGGCGGTGGCCGCCGAGGCCGAGGAGACGACGATCTCCGAGTTGAGCTCGAAGTTGACGAAGTGCTTTTCGGCGTTGGCCATGATCCGCTTCATGTCCTCGGGGCTCGGCGGCACGAGGCCCGTCCCCTCGAGGGCTCCCTTGACCCCGGCCTCGACCCAACGCTTCCACAGCTCCTCGACCTTGAGGCGGAGGAGCTTCCGGGCCTCGGATGAGAACGGCCGCCTCCACAGGGGCTGGAGCCGGAGGCGCTTGCGGAGGTCGTACTCCCGCACGAAGTCCAGGTAGTGGATCCACTCCCCTATCCCCGACACCTTGGCGATGATTCCCTTCTCGCTGAACAGCCCCACGATCTCGTCCACCGCGAAGTCGTCCCTGCGCACGTAAATCTCCCCCACGATGAGGACCCGGGGCGCGTCCTCCATCCGTTTCGCCACGGGTATGGCGGCGATGCGCCTAGATATTTCGCGCAACGCGGGCTTGATCCTGGAGATGTCCTTCTCCGCGATCGCGAGGACCTCGCGCCAGATGGCGTCGAACCGCACCATGGCGTCGGCCCGGTCCCGGGCGGTCGCCCGGAGGGAGGTCTGCACGTCCTTGAGGTAGTCGGAGACGCAGAGGGTCCACCACATGGACTTGGAGAAGTCGGGGCCGAGCTCGTTGTACGAGTTGTCGGCGCTCATGGTGACGACCACGACGTTCTCGAGGCGCAGGTCCTTGAAGAGGTTCTCGTAGAAGACGAAGTACTGGCCGGTCCGGCATGGCCCGGTGGTGATGGGCACGAAGAGGAGGTATATCTCGTCCTTGCGGTACTTCTCCGAGGCGAAGTATTGGAGGGCCGAGCCGAGGACGAGGTGAGAGGGCACGCACTCCTTGCCCGAGGCGTGGGAGCGGGCCAGCTGGATGGTCTCCCGGGTGGCCTTGGGGAAGGCCTCGGCGCTCACCCCGATGCCCCGGAGGACCGCGGCCATGAGCTCCGTGGCCATCTCGCCCATGTTGGACAGGAGGAGCTTCACCTTGGGGTTGCCGAAGACCTCGTGGCGCTCCCCGCTGCGCGAGTCCAGGACATGGATGGGGGAGCCGGGCTCGTTGACGAACCTGAGGCCGTTGTCGTAGCGCTCCTCCTTGAGCTCCCCCAGCTTCGATCGGTAGCCCTCGATGATGTCCAGGAAGGCCTCGACCCGGGTGTCGATCCCCGCGTCGGCGGAGTGGGAATCGAGCTCGAGGATGAGGAAGGGCTTCTGGCCCATCGTCCACTTCACGTAGTGGAGGATGAAGGAGTCGGGGGCGCAGGAGAAGTTGGACACGTAGGCGATGTAGAGATTAGGCTCGCCCTTTATGAGGGCGGCGGCCTTCATGTCCTGCTGGCCGTAGTACCAGTACATGTTCGAGAAGATAGTCTCGTCCTCGAAGGGGAGGATGTCGAAGGGCACGACCGAGTAGCCCCGGGTGGTGAACTTCCGGGGGATGCCCATGTTGGCCTCGGAGGTGAAAGCGTTGTAGGGCCGGCCCAGGATGGCGATCACCGGCCTGTCGTCCTTGCGGGCCTCCTCGAGGGCCCGGCGGCCCATCTCCGAAGCCGCGGCGAAGTACGCGTCCTGCTTCCCGCAGGCTAGGTCGAAGGCCTCGGTCACCTCGGCCTCCCCGACTCCCAGGCGGGCCCCGAGGTGGAGGAAGTGCTCGAGGGCCTTGGCCCGGCCGAACTTGAAGGACACCACCACGTCCAGGAGCCTCGACTTCTCCACTTCGGGGAAGGCCTTCTCGATGTAGTACGGGAGGCTCTGGGTGATCGGGCAGAAGTTGGCGTGGACCTTCTCCTCGTAGCTGGGCATGTCCCGGAAGTGGGGGAGGAAGACGTAGTCCGCGCCCTTGTTCAGGACGTCCTGCACCGCCCCGTGGGCGATCTCCGCGGGGAAGCAGTAGGTCGACTCGGCCCGGGCCACCCCCGCGTGGTCCACCTCCTCGGAGAGGAAGGTCCGGATGCCCAAGGCGTGGAAGAACCAGGAGTAGAAGGGGTAGAGGGTGTGGACCGAGAAGCACCTCGGGATGCCCACCACGAAGTCCCGCCTGCGGATGAAGTCTCCCGGGTTCGGGGCCGAGCGGACGAACATGAGCTCGGTGCGCTCCTTCACCCAGTCCGCCACGAGGACGTCGGCCTGCCTCTTCCGCAGGTTGGCGTATTTGTTGCACCTCCCGCCGAACATGTACTTCTCTCCTCGGACGCCGAGGACCTGGATGGGGCAGAGGTTCTCGCAGGAGCGACACTGGAAGGTCGACTCGTAGCGGATCTCCCGCTCCGCGATCTCGGCGAGGTCGTAGGAGGCCTTCTCCAGGTGCCCGTCGGCAAGCTTCTGCTTGGCGAGGAGGGCCACCCCGAAGGCGCCCATGAGCTCAGGCGAGGGCGGCACGAGGATGGGCTTCCCGAGGAGCATGGCGAAGGCCAGGGGCACCGCCTTGTTCTTGGCCACCCCGCCCTGGAGAAACACCTTGCGGCCTATAGAACGGTTCCCCACCACGCGGTTCAGGTAGTTGGAGACGATGGAGCAGACGATCCCCGCGGTGATGTCCTCCCTGCTCGCCCCCTGCTGGACCGCCTTGCGGATGTCCGAGTTGATGAAGGCTGAGCAGTGCTCCCCGAACTTGAGGGGAGACCGGGCAGCCAGGGCTATAGGCCCGATTTCCGCGGCGCTCCCGATGGAGAGGTCCCCGGCGGCTGACTCCTCGAGGAAACTCCCGGTGCCCGCCGAGCAGGCTTCGTTCATCGCGTAGTCGATGGGCACGCCGTTCTTCAGGAGGACGTACTTCGCGTCCTGGCCGCCGATCTCGAAGATCGTGTCCACGTCCTTGGTGAAGTGGGTGGTGCCAACCGAGTGGGCGATGATCTCGTTGTACACGCCGGCCTTCTCGAGGAAGACCCCCAGGATCTCCCGGGACGAGCCCGTGGTGGCGGCGAGGGTTATCCTGATCGCGTCGCCGATGGCCTCCCCCTCGGCTAGGGATAGGTCGACGCGGACCTTCTTCTGGATCTCGACCAGGCAGAGCTTCAGGGCCTTCACGGGGTCGCCGTGGGTGCGGCCATAGTGGGCCGCCACGACCTCGTCAGTCTCCATATCCACGAGGCAGGCCTTGGTGGTGGTGGAGCCACCGTCCACCCCGAGGACGTACTCCCTGCCGCGGACCGCCGCCCCGGTCCGACCCTCGAAATAGCTGACCTTGTCCGCCGCGGTCTCGAGGCCCGGGAGGCGATCGAAGCGCACCTCGTTGGACTTGAGCAGCCGGTCGGCTCCGGGGAAGGGGCTTCCCGAGGTCCGGGCCAGGATGGCCGCCCCGTAGGCCTCGAAGAAGGAAGCCTCCTCCGGGATGACGAAGTCTATCCCCGGGGAGAGGTCCCGGATGAACCGCACGATGTGGGGATTGAGGGTGGTGCCCCCGGTGAGCATGACGCGTCCCTCGGTCACCTTGGCCCGCTTGAGGAAGTCGGCGACCTTGGTGGCCATGACCATCGAGAGGGAGAGGACGATGTCGTGCTTCGTGGCCTCGCCCTTGTTGAGCCGATGGGTGCAGTCGGACTTCATGAAGACCGAGCACCGCGTGGAGAGGGGCAGGACCTTGGCCTCGGGCGGGACCCGGGCGACGTCCTCGAGCCGCATGTCCATCCTGGCCAGCTGCTGCTTGAAGAACTCCCCGGTGCCCGAAGCGCACTTGTTCCCCGAGAAGTTGTTGAGGATCCTGGAGTCGCCGCCCACCGTGTAGACCACGAGGTCCTCGCCACCCATGGCGACCACGGCCCCCACCCTTTCGCCGATCCCCCGCAGGGCCGCCTCGATGCACAGGGGCTCGATAGTGCCGTTGAGGGCGAAGAGCCCGCGGCCCTCGTTGCCCGTCACCAGGGCGGGTATCCCGGAGAGGGAGTCCCGGCCGTCCAAGGCCTTCCGGACCGCGGCGAGGAAGTCCCCCTCGTGAGGCAGGACCGCGCTCCAGGCCACCGCGTCACCGTCGAGGCAGACCACTTTCAAGCTGGAGGACCCTACGTTGATGCCGAGACTCTTCATCGATACCTCTCAGTGATTTCGCCGGCCGGGAGGCAAGCGGAGGTCCCGCGGCCCCAAAGGTGCGCGGGCGGAGAAAACACATGATAGCATCAAAAAAACATCCGCCACAAGGAAGGCGGCGGCCGAAGTCACCAACAAGCTTCGAGGAACTAGGTACGCCTCTGGGCGTCCCCCCGCCGCAGGAGCCGCGGCGGGGTCGGGCTTTTCGCTCCAATCGGCGCCCCGGCCCCCTCCTGCGGACGCCGAACCGCGCGACTTGAGCGACGCGACGGCGACTGCCGAGGGGCGCCGATTTCCGCTTCAATCCCTGACGCGGAAGGAATACCTTACCACAGATATCAGCTTCACTGCCGGCCGCAGGTCCTCCGGATACAGATCCTAAGCCAGCCGCGGCTGGGTCGCCAACAAGCTTCGAGGAACTAAGTGCGGCTTCAGCGCTGCCAGGCCGTTCCGGAGGCCGTTTCTCGCCCGAGTCGGCCCCCCCAGCTACAGACGCTCCATGAGACACTTGTAGAAAAGTTCGCAGCGCCGGAGGTTGCCCACCTCCACCCTCTCGTCCCGGCCGTGGACCCCCTCGAGCTGCTCCGAAGTCTGCTTGACCGGGGAGAAGCGGTACATAGCCCCGACGGCTCCGAGGTAGTGCTTGGTGTCGGTCCCGGCGCTGAAAAGGAAGGGCACCGACGCGGCGTCGGGGAAGGAGCGCTCCAGGGCGGCCGCTATGGCCCGGTAGCCGTCGTGGTCCACCGGGGATTCGGGCAGGGGCTCCACGAGGGACTCGGGGTGCTCGAGGCGGATCGAAGCCCCTCGCCTCCTCGCCAGACGGTCGAGCCTGGCGATAACCCCGGCGGACCTCTCCCCGGGCAGGATGCGCACGTTGATGTTGGCCCTCGCCTTGTCAGCGAGGACGTTCTCCTTGGCGCTGCCCTGGAGCATCGTGGGGGCGCAGGTCGTGCGGATCATGGCGCTGGTCGCCGGGGACCGGGCGAAGACCGCCTTGAGGAGGCCTCCGGAGAGCCAGAGGTTGCGGAATAGGAAGCGCATCCCGAAGGGGGAGTAAGGCGCGATCCCCTCGAGGAAGGCGCGCACCGTGTAGCCGAGCCGAGCCGCCGAGGGGGAGTCCTCTATATCCGCCACCGCCCTGGCCAGGTTGCCGACCGCCGACCGGCGGGGAGGCATCGAGGCGTGGCCCCCGGAGCCTTCGGCCTCCACGGTCAAGTCCATGTAGCCCTTCTCGGCGATGCCCACCAGGGCGAGGGGCCGGTCGGCGAAGGGGAGCATGCCGTCGGAGATCGGGCCCCCCTCGTCGAGGAGGAAGGAGGCTCTCACGCCCCGCGCAGCCAAGGCTTCCCCCACCCGGCGAGCGCCCCGGTCCCCGCCGATCTCCTCGTCGCCGCCGAAGGCGAAGAGAATAGTCCGCCGCGGGACGAAGCCCTCGTCTATGAGGCGTTCGGCGGCGTGGAGTGCCGACACGAGCATGAGCTTGATATCCTGGCACCCCCGGCCCCAGACGCAACCCTCGGCGATGTCCCCCGAGAAAGGCGGATGTTTCCAGAGCTCAGCGTCCTCGGCGGGAACCACGTCGAAGTGGGCGCACAGGAGGACGGGCTCGAGGGTCTCGTCCCTGCCTCGCCAGGTGTAGAGGAGGGCCCGGTCGCCGATCTCCTCCCTCGCCATGGTGGCGTGGACCTCGGGGAAAAGCCCGACGAGGTCGCGCTTCAGGGCGGCGAAGGCTTCCTCGTCCTCGGCGGACCGGTCGTAGTAGGAGACCGTGGGCCGCCTCACGACGGCGGCCAGGGCGTCCTCGACCCCGGCGGCGGCCTCGAGGGCCGACTCGGGCAGGGCTGGCCCCCGCGGGGCGGCCCGGGGAGTCGCGAGGGCGCGGGTCGCGGCTACGGCGAGGACAGCCGCGATTATCGCGCCGGCGGCGATGAAGGCTAGGCTGAGGAGGGTCATGGAACAATAATGGACTCCTCGCCCCGGCGCATCTAGTGGCCGGCCGCGAGGACGCAGGACGGGCCCGGAGGCTTCAGGCTAGGGAGAGGACACAGACCCCGGCGACGGTGACGACGGAGCCCAGGATCTCCTTGAGGGTGATCCTCTCCTTGAAGACCAACGCCGAGGGCAGGATTATCAGCACGGGAGTGATGGACATGATGGCCGAGGCGATGCCCGTGTTCCCGGACTGCACCGCGAAGAGGCTCAGGGATACCCCGAGGAAGGGGCCGAGGAAGGCTCCGGCGGTCAGGCTCGCCACCGCCTTCCCGTCCTTGAGGGAGAGGCCCACGGCGCCCCAGGACCTGGCGAAGCAGAGGACTACCGCGAATCCGACTATGCCGGCTATGACCCTCACCTGGGTGCCAGCGAAGGGGTCCATGGCCCCGGCGCCCGAGCCGGCGCCGAGCTTGCCCAGGACGAGTCCCCCGGCTTGCCCCACCGTCGCGAGGAGGGCCAGGAGGAGCCCCCTGGCCCGGCGGGCTTGGCCGCCCCCCCGGGTGCCTCCGGCGGGGCCCTCCGCCCCGGAGGGCCTCTTCCCGAGGACCACGAAGGCGATGCCGCCCAACGTGAGGGCCATGCCGAGGAGCTCCAGGGCGGTGAGCCGTTCCCCGAAGGCGACGAATCCCAGGACCGAGGTGAAGATGGGAGCCGAGGCGTAGACGAGCATGGAGAGCCTGGAGCCTATGTCGATGAAGGCCTGGAAGAGGAAGAGATCCCCGAGGACGAACCCGACGATCCCCGAGGCCGAGAGCCAGAGCCAGGCCGAGGGAGACGCGTCCAGGGGCACAGGGAGCCCCCTCGCGACGAGGCCGTAGGCCCCAAGGAAGAGGAAGGCCGTGCAGAGCCTCAGGAAGTTCAGGACGAGGGCCCCGATGCGCTTCCCCGCGTACTCGAAGGCGATGGCGGTGAATGTCCAGGCGACGGCCGTGCCGAGCGCGGCCAGGGCTCCCACGTTGAGGCCCATGAGCCCCCTCCTTTTAGTCGAGAGCCCTGTATACCCGCGCCGGCGGCACCGTGTCAATCTCGCGGCAGGAGATGAAAAGGGCGGACGCCGAAGCGCCCGCCCGATGCAGCGGCCTTACCGAGACCTCACTTGGCGGACCGCGTCCCCAGGTAGAGGAATTCGCGGTCCTTCCGCGCGAGGAGCCTGATGATGGCCGGCACTATGACCAGGGCCCCGAAGGCGGAGAACACCATGCAGCCCGCCACCAGGAGGCCGAACTGCACGAGGGGGACGAACTTCGAGAGCCCGAGGACCACGAAGCCGCCGAAGACCACGAACATGTTGTACAGGATGCCGCGGCCCTTCCTGTAGATCGAGTTCTCGATCGCGAGGAGGATGTCCGGCGAAGTGTACAGCTCGTTGCGGTACCAGGTGATGAAGTGGATCGAGTAGTCCACGCCTATGCCGATGGCTATGGAGGAGACTAGAGCCGTCGCCACGTTGAGGGGGATCTTCAGTATCCCCATGAGGCCGAAGTTGAGGAGGATCGTCACCAGAATCGGGATTATCGCGATGAGGCTCATCCGGAAGTCCCTCAGGACCAGCACCAGCAGTATGAACACGATGCCTATGCACAGGTAGATGCTCGTTATCATGCCGTCCACGAGGAGGGTGTTGGCGACGTCGTAGAGGTTCGACGTCCCGGTGATCGACAGGCGCAGGTGATTCTTCTCGAGGAAGTCCTTGCCGAAGTAGGACAGGCAGTAACGCTTAACCTTCTCCACGTCGTCGGAGCCCACCCGCTTCATCGTCACCGAGATCCGCAGCTTGTCGTGGTTCGGGGTGAGGACGTCGGTGACGTCCCCGGTGAAGATGAGGAGGTACTGGCTGATGAGGTCCTGCGATTGTGGGATCTTGTAGAGCGAGGGATCGCCGCCGTTCATCTCCTGGTTCATCTTCTTGAGGGCGTCGTTGAAGGACATGACCTTCGTGGCGAAGGGGAACTCCTTCATGACGTCCGCCGAGAACTGGTCTACCTTGTCGAGCACCTCCGGCGTCGTGGCCACGACGGGCCCCTCGCCCGACATCGCGGCGTCGAAGTCCGAGGTGTCGGCCAAGCCGCCGCCGCCCGCGGCCCCGGAGGGCGCGCTCTCGGCCGCCTTGGCGGGCGCCTTGACCGAGGCCAGGCCCCGCGCGTAGGGGTCGCTCAGGTCGGTGTCGAGCACCACGTTGAGGACCTCGGTGCCGGCCAGCTTCTCGTTCAGGTGGTCGTCGGCGATGTGGATCGGGGTGCTCTTCCTGAAGAACGAGACGTTGTTGAGCTCGGCCTTGAGGCTGAAGATCCCGACGCAGGCCACGGCGCTGACCGCGATGGCCGCGACGACCACGACCTTGCTGTGCCGCTTGTTGAGCCGGTCGAAGAAGCGCAGGAGGGCGCCGATCCAGCCCTTCTGGCTCTCGGTCTGGAAGACGTGCTTGGGCTTCTTGGAGAGGAGGATCAGGGCCGGCAGGAGGTAGAGGGCGCAGGCCACCCCCACGAGGTCGCCGATCGCGGTGAAGATACCGAAGTTGCGGATCGGCACGAAGCTCTCGGTGGCGAGGGCGCCGAAGCCGACCATGACCGTGATGCCCGAGAGGGTGATCGCGAGCCCCACGCTCTTCATGTTGTGGTCGAGGACCGCGAGCTTGTCGGTCTCAGGCGAGAGGAGGTAGTGGTTCATCTGGTGGATCCCGTAGGCCGAGACTATGGCCACGAGGAGCACCGGGATGCAGATGCCGACGATGGTGATGGGCACGCCGAGGTAGGCCATGAGCCCCACGGCGCAGACCACCGAGACGAGGATGATCGCCGCGGGGTAGGTCACCCCCTGGATCGTCCGGAAGTTCAGGAAGAGGATGAGGAGCACCACCAGCACGACCAGGGGCAGGAGGAAGTGGATGTCGCTGTACATCTGCGCGGTGATCTGGTTGCCGATGATGGGCTCGCCGTCCACGTAGGTCTTGAAGCCCGGGTCGGCGTTGTCGGAGACCAGCTTACCCACCGCCTGGGCGAGGACGTTCTGGAGGTCGTTCGTCGTCTTGTTGGGGGTGATCACGAGGCTCGTGAGCTTCCCGTCGGAGGACACGAGGGCCTTGTCGTAGACGCTCCAGCTCTGCACCCTGCCCTTGAGGGCGGCGATGTTCTCCGGCGAGAGCTCGCCGTCGGGCACCAGCTTCTCCACCTTGAGCTCGTCGTCCTGGAACTTGATGTAGTCCGCGGAGATGAGGCTCTGGGTCTTCTTTATGGGGCTGCGGAAGGTCATGAAGAGGGTCTCGCGGGGGACGCCCGCGGCCGCCTTGGCGACCTTCTCGGCGAAGGGCTTGTCCCAGGAGAACTCCGACTGGAGCTTGTCCGCGGAGGCCATGAGGGGGATCATCGTGTCGTTGTAGTTGTCCTCGCCGATGCCCACGCCCTTCAGGGCTTCGACGACCTTATCCCCCTCCTCCTCGGTGAGGCCGAGGAGCTTCGCCATGTTCCTGCCGGGCAGCTTCATGTTGAGCTCCCCGACCGCGGCCTCCAGCTTGGCCACGTAGCGGAGGGTGCTCTCCGAGTACGCGTCGTCGGTGTCGATCCCGATGAGGATGAGGTCGCTGGAGCCGAACTGCTCCGGATCCTCGTAGTAGTCGTGCACGACGCGGTCGCGGTTCGTCGTCGGCAGCATGTTCTTGATGCTGTTGTCGAACTTGATTTTCGGGATGCCGAAGGCGAAGATCACCGTCGCGACGATCGCGAGGCCGAAGGCGATCCAGGGCTTGCGGAAGGCCTTCGTGCTCCAGACAAGGAATTTCTCAAGCATAGCGAGTACTCTCCGTTACGATCTGCGGGCCCAGGACGCCCCGCAGCGCGAGCGCGTCCTGGGTCCCGTTTCTTCCCAGGGATCGATCAGTAGTCCCTGTTCCACTTGTAGACGACTTTTAGGTAAACATCGTTGAAGGGGGTGTAGGTCCCCAGGGCGCTATTCGAGGTGTCGAGCTTCACGCTCTCGCCGTCGGGCTTGTACCACGAGTAGTACAGGTCGGCCCCCAGCTTTATGTGGAAGGAGTCGATGGGCTTCACGTCCAGCTCGGGGTTCAGGGCCAGGGAGCCGTAGCGCTTCTCGCTCGAGTCGTCGTAGGCGAAGGGGACGAGGTAGCAGCCGGTGACCTGGGGGGTGAAGAGGGCGTCCCTGAGCTCCCACTTGAGGTTCCAGGTCAGGCCCTGCATGAGCCCTTCGGTGTCGAAGCCCGCCTGGTTCACCATCGAGCGCTCCCAGAAATCCTGCATGTAGGACTTGTCGGCGCCGTGGTTCGTCACCACCGACGTGAGCGAGGAGCCGTAATCCGAGCCGAAATCCTTGTCGTAGCCCGGGATCCAGGTCCCGATGTACTGGAGGTTCACGTAGTAGACGTCGTTCGGGCCGTAGTTGAAGTCGCCGCCCAGGGTGTACTCCAGCCGGGACTTCCGGGCCGAGTAGTCGTCGGAGCCCGAGTTCTCGGTGATGTCGTAGGCCGTCTCGAGCCACACGCCGTACTTGCCCACCGTGGTCTTCACGTCCCCGCCGACCCGGTGGATCCGCTTGCGCTCGAGGGACACTGAGCTGGGGAGGTAGCCGTAGGCGGTGAGCGCCGTCGCGACGTCCGGCGTGTAGTACTGGTCCATGTCGTAGAGATAGGATAGGGAGAAGTCCACGTCGGAGTGGAAGCTGAGCTTGCCTCCGGCCACGAAGTCCTTGGGCTTGTACGCTGTAGTGTCGTAGGACACCGACGCGGACTTCCCGACCGCCGACAGATTCCCGTTCAACTCATCCCCGATCGCCGAAGCCGTGTCCTCGTTGTAGATCGAGTCGGGCTTGAAGGGGAGGAAGACCCCCTCCAGGGATAGCTTGTCGTTCGGGTACCAGATGGCGTCGCCGGCGAGGACCGGGATCTTGGCCGGGTCGCTGGCCGAGGTGGTGTAGTCCCTCGGGTTGAGGTTGTCCGTGGGGTTGCGCTTGTCCGCCACGCCCCAGGCGAATATCTGGTAGCCCGCGGTGAGCTTGAAGCTCGCGGGGCTCCAGCTGATGTAGTTCTCGTTCGGCCTGAGGAGGACGCTCCCCTGCCAGTTGGAATTCGGGTCGCTCCGGCTGTACAGGGAGGGCGAGGCGTCGAGCTCCCAGCGGGAGACCACCTTCACCTTCCCCTCGTTCAGCTCCACCCCCACGTCGTTGCGGAAGGCGGGCTCCTTCAGGGTGCCGTCGTAGCTCTGGCCGCCGGCCAGCCAGTAGGCCGGCGCGCGGTAGTCGAACTCGTGGGTCCCCGAGGTCTTCACCACGAGCCCTCCGGCGGCGCTCGGCGCCGCCGCGGGCGACGCGGCCTGCCCGGCGGCGGGGGCCGACGTGTCGGAGGAGGCCGCCGGCGCTGCCGCGTCGGCGAAGAGGTCCTCCAGGCTGTCCTCGGCCAGGGCGGTCCTGGCCGGCGCCGCGGCCAGGGCCAGGGCCGCGGCGGCCAGCAGATATGCTCGCTTCATACGCCGTCCCCTCACTGCTCGAGCTGCTGGACCGAGAAGAGCGAGTCCTTGAGGCCGGTGTTGACCTTGACCTCGTTGAGCTGGAGGAGGGTCTTGGAGCCCTTCTTGACGTTGGTGACCATGCTCTGGGTGGGCACGAGGACCCCCTGCATGCTCTCGACCTTCGGGAAGACGATGGTCTTGACGAGGGCTCCGTCCTTCTTGTCGTAGCAGTCGAGCCTATAGATGAAGCTGTTGTCCATGTTCACCCAGGCCACCGACTTGGCGTAGGGGCAGTTAGCCTTCGTGGGCTTCATCTCGATCTTCCAGAACTTCATGCCGTCGAAGACCTTGTCCGCGAGGGTCTCGTTCTCCGAGAGGAAGGCGTAGGTGTTGTCCTCGAAGTAGCGCTCCTCGAGGTCGTAGTACCAGAAGTCGGAGTTCACGAACTCCCCGTCCTTGCTCGAGGACGAGATCTTCCGGACCTTCTTGAGGGCGGGCAGGTAGAGCCGCTGGTCCGAGTCCTCGCCCCGGTGGCCCAGGGTGAGGAACTTGGTGCCGTTCACGTCCGCGGGGGCTGAGAAGACCATGTAGGCGTTCTTCCCGTTGCCCTTGTCCTGGTAGTACACGTCGAGCTTGCGGATCTTCTTGTTGCCGCCCTTGTCGATGATGACCATCGTGCTGCCCGGCGCGGTGGTGTCGGCGGCTTTCTTCAGGTCGAAGTACTTGTGGGCGATCTCGTCGCCCTTCGCGTCCGCGAAGGCCGCGAGGGCCAGGCCCGCCAGAACGCCCGCGATGATCTGTCGCTTCATGGTATAACCTCCGTAATCCCTATCGATAGCGGCCCCTTCACGGTGAACCGCCTATAACCATAATCCACAGCTACGCGTCTTGCTCGACTAGGGAGCGAAAAAGCCGCACCGAGAGGGGGCGCACCACCGCCTTGAGCCCCTCCTTGTCGTCCCAGTCCCGGCCCACGAGGTAGAGGACGATCCGCCCGATCATGAGCTCCATGTAGGTCTTCACGTCGGCCTGGAAGGCCTCGGCCTCCCTCTCGGCGCGCCCGCAGTAGGGGCGCACCACGCCCATGAAGTGCTCGATGCACCAGTCGTAGAAGCGGCCGTACTTGAAGAAGACGTTCTTCAGTATGTCCGCCTTCACGTTCTCGAACGGCCCGAAGAGGAGATCCTTCAGGGCGAAGGCCTCGTCCACGAGACCGTCGGAGAACCTGAGGACCTTGTCTGCCAGGGGGACGCCGTCGTCCCGGAAGTAGGCCGCGTCGGACGAGACCCGCTTGGTGATCCGCTCCTCGATGATCTCGAGGATTATGTCGTCCTTGCTCTTGTAGTAGAGGTAGATAGTCCCCTTCCCGAGGCCGCAGGCTTTGGCGATATCCGCCACCGAGGTTTTGGCGAAGGAGATGCGAGAAAACAGGTCGTTGGCCTGCTCGCGAATCTGCGCTCTATCCATAGCTCCTACTCACTGACCACTTTCGTTATTGGTCATCGATGAGGATAATCTAGTAATTTCCTCCAAGAGAGTCAAGATTACACTTAGAAAAATGTTTCGGTTTTGTGCATTCTTCGCATCTAGATGCAAATCGCGTATTTAGTGCTGTTTCGCCTAGCATATAGTATAAAAATAAAGTTAGTCCAACAGGTCGAAAATAAGCAATTCCCTTTTGTACCACTAGATGTCATAAACTACATTCGTGTAGGCCGAATGCTCATTCCATTTATATTGACTTTTTATGCGTTCGCTTCCTATTGTTCTCTCACCTTATGGAGGCATATATGAGAAGCAGCAGAATCGCCTTCGCGCTCCTTGTTTGCGCGTCCCTCGCCCTCCCCCTCGGCGCGCAGGCTAAGGTGAAACTCACTTTCGGCTCCGACGCGACATTCCCCCCCATGGAGTTCGTGGACGCCCAGAAGAACGTGACGGGCTTCGACATCGACATGGTCCAGGCCATCGCCAAGGCCGCCGGCTTCGAGGCGGTGGTGAAGAACGTAGCCTGGGACGGCATCTTCGCCGGCCTCGAGAACAAGGAGTACGACGCCATCCTCTCCTCGGTCACCATCACCGACGAGCGGAAAGCCAAGTACGACTTCTCCTCCCCCTACGTCAACGCGGGCCAGGTCATCATCGTCCCCAAGGCGACCACGAACATCGCCAAGCCCGAGGACCTCAAGGGCAAGACCGTCGGCGTCCAGATCAGCACCACCGGCGACATCGCCGTGGGCAAGATCGCCGGCGTCAAGGCCAAGAAGACCTACGACGAGATCGGCCTCGCCGTCGAGGACCTCTACCTCGGCCGCCTCGAGGCTGTGGTCGTGGACTCCCCCATCGCGGCCAACTACGTCCTCCAGAACGACAAGTACAAGGCCAAGCTCCAGATCGTCGGCAAGCCCTTCACCGACGAGTACTACGGCATCACGGTCCGCAAGGGCGACAAGAAGGCCCTCGATTTGGTCAACAAGGGCCTCGCCGCCATAGAGAAGGACGGCACCCTCGACAAGCTCAAGGCTAAGTGGTTACAGTAGCCCCATCGTGAGCGACTTCCTAAAACTGGGAAGGCGCAAGGCGCCGTCGCCATCGCCGGCGGCGGCGCCTTCGTCATCCGGCAACTTGACCATCAACGTAACCGACGGGACCCTGATCCCGGCTTCCGGCGAGAAGTCCATCCTCTCGGCCTGGAACATCTCCTTCTTCGGCGCGATCGCCCTGATAGTGATACTGCCGATAGTATCGCCCAAGCCCTTCCTCGACATCCTGGCCTTCGTGCCCGACGGGCTCGCGGCGACCTTCAGCGTCACCATCATATCGATCGTCTTCGCCCTCTGCCTCGGGCTCCTGGCGGGGCTCGGGCGGATAGCGAAGACCAAGCCCATCAACCTCGTGGCGACAATCTACGTCGAGGTGATCCGGGGCATACCCCTCCTGGTCCAGCTCTTCTACATCTACTACGCCCTGGGCCCCATCCTCCACCTCAAAGGTCCCGCCTCGGCGATCCTGGCCATGTCCGTCTGCTACGGCGCGTACATGGGCGAGATCTTCCGGGCCGGCATCCAGTCCATCCCCAGGGGACAGATGGAGGCGGCCCTGGCCCTCGGCATGTCCCGGACCCAGGCCCTCTGGCGGGTCATACTCCCCCAGACGGTCAAGGTGATACTCCCGCCTATCGGCAACGAGTTCATCGCCCTCCTCAAGGACTCGTCCCTCGTCTCGATACTCGCCATCTCCGACCTCCTGCGGCGAGGCCGGGAGTACGCGTCCACCACCTTCAACTACCTGCCGGCGTACACCATCGTCGCGCTCATCTACCTCATCATGACCCTCTTCTTCTCGCGGCTCGTGGGCATCATGGAAACCAGGCTGAGGAACCATGGAAGAAAGCACAATTAAGATCCGGGGCGCCAAGAAAAACTTCGGCGCCACCCAGGCCCTGAAAGGCGTCGACCTCGACATAGCCCGGGGCGAGGTAGTCCTCATCATCGGGCCCTCGGGCTCCGGCAAGAGCACCCTCCTGCGCTGCGTGAACCGCCTCGAGAACCTCAACTCGGGGGAGATCTGGGTGGAGGGCGACTGCGTCACCAGCCGGAACGCGAACATCCGCAAGATCCGAGAGGAAGTGGGGATGGTCTTCCAGAGCTTCAACCTCTTCCCCCACCTCACCGCCGCCCAGAACATCGCCCTCTCGCCCACCATCGTGCGCCGGGAGCCCAAGGCCGAAGTGGACAAGCGGGTCATCGAACTCCTGGACCGCGTCGGCCTCGCGGACAAGGCCGAGAGCTACCCCGAGCAGCTCTCGGGGGGCCAGCAGCAGCGGGTCGCCATCGCCCGGGCCCTGGCCATGAAGCCCAAGATCATGCTCTTCGACGAGCCCACCAGCGCCCTGGACCCCGAGATGATCAAGGAAGTCCTGGACGTCATGCTCGACCTCGCCAAGGAGGGCATGACCATGATGGTGGTCTCCCACGAGATGGGTTTCGCCCGGGCCGCCGCAGACCGGGTCGTCTTCATGGACGGCGGCCAGATCATCGAGGCCGCCGCCCCCGACGAGCTCTTCGCCCACCCCAAGGAGGAGCGCACCCAGCGCTTCCTCAACCACATCCTGTAAGCCGGCGAGAATTCTCTCGGGATAGGGAAGGGGGTGCCTGCGGGCACCCCCTTTCGCTCCACCCTCCTCGGCTTCGCCCCGATCCTCCGCGCGAAGCCTGCGGTGGGTTCCGCTATCCCCCTCCTGGGGGCTTCGCCGGCGGCGCCGGCGAGCCCCCAAGCCCCCGCGGCCCCGGCTGAGGGCTCCTTCAGTAGTCCACGAAGGCCGGGAAGGAGAGCTCGGCGTCGGTCTGGGCGTTGCGGAAGTAGAGGGCGAACTTGGCAGCGAAGGCCCTGACGAAGGACAGCTCGGCGCCGGCATCCTTGGGATCCTGCGTGAGCTCGAAGAAGAGAGCATAGCCCTCAGCCCTGAGGGCCAGGACCCGGGCGGCGCCCCGCTCCAGGGAGAAGGCCGCCTCGGCGTAGGCCCCCGCCTCCCCCTGCCCGAGGCGCTTCCACGCCTCCGAGAAGACCACGCCCTCCCGGCTGTACCATACCTGGATAGCCCTGGTCTCTCCCCGGCTTCCCAAGGCCCCCGCCGGGGACGCCGGAACGGCGCCAGAGGCGGCGCCTCTGGCGGCGCCCGCCTCCGCGAGGTCGTAGGAGCCCCGGAGGGCGGCTATGGCGTTGGGGGAGAAGAAGGGCAGGCCCTTCACGGGGTCGGCGCCCCTCGCGAGGAGGGCCCTCCGGGGGGCCGCCGCGGCTGAGGAGGAGGATGCCGCGAGGAGGGCGAGTCCGGCGGCGAGGACGAGCCCGAAGAGCCTCATCGCCGGCCTCACTCGACAGTGACCGACTTGGCGAGGTTCCGCGGCTGGTCCACGTCGCGGCCGAGCTCCAGGGCGCAGAAGTAGGCGAAGAGCTGGAGGGGCACCACCATCGTGAAGGGATAGAAGCGGCTGTCCATCTTCGGCACGGGGATGAAGTCGTCGACTATGTCCTCGAGCTCCGCGTCCCCCTCCACGCCCACGGCTATGGCCGGGCCGCCCCGGGCCACGATCTCCTTGATGTTGGAGATGACTTTCTCCCGCATGGGGTCGTCGGGCACCAGGAACACCGAGGGGACCTCGGGGCTGACTAAGGCGATGGGGCCGTGCTTGATCTCCCCCGCGGCGTAGCCCTCGGCGTGGATGTAGGAGATCTCCTTGAGCTTCAGGGCTCCCTCGAGGGCGATGGGGTAGAGGAGTCCTCGGCCCATGAAGAGGAAGTCGCTCCGGCGGCAGTACTTCTTCGCGGCGGCCTGGATCCGGTCCCTCTGGGCGAGGGTCTCCCGGACCTTGTCGGGGACCGAGGAGAGGGAGGAGAGGAAGCGGTCGCCGTCGAGGCGCGACATGTCCCGCATCCTCGCCATGTGGAGGGTGAAGAGGTAGAAGGCCGCGAGCTGGCTCGTGAAGGCCTTGGTCGAGGCCACGGCGATCTCGGGGCCCGAGTGCACGTAGACCCCGCCGTCGGACTCCCGGGCTATGGTGGAGCCTACGACGTTGCAGATCCCCAGGACGTTGGCCCCCTTGCGCTGGATCTCCCGCATGGCGTAGAGGGTGTCGGCGGTCTCGCCGGACTGGGAGACCGCGAACCAGAGGCTGCCGGGCTCCACCACGGGGTTGCGGTAGCGCACCTCGCTGGCCAGCTCGGCGGCCGCGGGGATCCTGGCCACCGACTCCAGAAGCTGGGCCCCCACGAGGCCGGCGTGCCAGCTCGTGCCCGCCGCGATGATCTGCACCCTGGAGACCGCGCGCTGGTACCGGCGGTCCAGGTTGAGGCCGCCGAGCTTGGCGGTGGCGTTATCGGCGTCGAGGCGGCCGCCCAGGGCGCGGCCTATGGAGTCCGGCTGCTCGATCTCTCCCAAGGCCCAGGTCACCGAGTCGGCCGCGCGCTCCACCGGGGCGTCGGAGCGGTCGGTGATCTTGAAGCCCGAGGCGTCGAGGGACACCACCTCGCCGTCGTTCAGGTACACGACCCGGGAGGTGCTGGAGATGAAGGCCATCACGTCGGAGCCCAGGAGCATCTCACCCTCGCCGACCCCGACGATGAGGGGGCTCCCGTTCCGGGCCCCGACGATCCGCCCGGGCTCGTCGGCGTGGATCGCCGCGATGCCGTAGGTGCCCTCCAGGTTGCCCAGGGCGGCCTTCACCGCCGCCTCGAGGTCCCCCTCGTAGTACTTGGCGATGAGGTTCGGGATGACCTCGCTGTCGGTCTCGCTGGCGAAGGCGACCCCTTCCCTGACGAGCTTGTCCCGCAGGGTCCGGTAGTTCTCGATGATGCCGTTGTGCACCACGGCGATCTTGCCCGAGGCGTCGAAGTGGGGGTGGGCGTTGGCCTCGGTGACCCCGCCGTGGGTGGCCCACCGGGTGTGGCCTATGCCCCAGGTCCCCGGCAAGCCCTTGGGCACGGCATCCCGCAGGACCCGGATCTTCCCGACCCGGCGCACGGAGGCCAGCTTCCCGTCCCCCTGGCCCACGGCTATGCCGGCCGAATCGTAGCCTCGGTACTCGAGGCGCTTGAGCCCCTCGAGGAGTATGGGAGCGGCCCGCCTGGGCCCCACGTAGCCGACAATTCCGCACATGCAGCCCGACCTCGCCCTGTTTCAGGTTAAGCGTAAGCTAGGTGGAAAGTATAGCCGCGCCCCGAGGCCTATAACAATACCCGCCGTCCCGCTAGACTGAAGTCCATGGAGCGCATGGACATCGCGAACCCCTTCGCCGGGGCGGCCTCGTTCCTCGTCGAGTCGACAGGCTCCACCCAGGAGGAGGCGAAGCGCCTGGCCTCCGAGGGCTGGCCGCCGGGGAGCCTCGTCGCCGCGGAGGAGCAGACCGCCGGGAGGGGGCGCTTCGCCGACCGGAGCTGGACCGCCGAGGTGGGGAAGAACCTCCTCGTCACGGTCTGCCTCGGAGCGCCCCGGGCGGCCCTGCCCCTCAGGGTGGGGCTCGCCCTCTGCGAAGCCGTGGAGGACTACGCCTCTGAGGTCGGCGCGGCCTTCCCCTCCCCTCCCCGCATCAAGTGGCCCAACGACCTCATGATCGGCGACCGCAAGGCCGCCGGGATCCTCTGCGAGTCCGCCCTCGTGCCCGGGGCCAACGGTGGCGCGCCGGCGGCCTTCGCCGGTGTCGGCCTCAACTGCAACCAGCTCTCCTTCCCCGGTGTCCCCCCGGGCAAGGCCACGAGCCTCGCCGTCGAGCTGGGCCGGGAGGTGGACCGCTGGGGGATCCTCGAAGGGCTCCTGGGCCGCCTCGCTGCGGGACTCGGCCCCGACCTCGCTAGGCCGGCCGACCCCGTCCCCCCGGCGGCCTGGCGGGCTGCGGTGCGAGGCAGACTCTGGCGCCTCGGAGCCTCGGTATCCTTCCTCCCCGGCCTCGCGTCGCGCTCGGAGGCGCCCGAAGCCGTGGCGGGCACCCTCGCGGGGATAGGAATCGATGGTTCCCTCCTTTTGGAGGTCGACGGAGAGGCCGAGGCCAGGGCTTTCCATGCGGGCGAGTTGACCGCAGTGCCCCATAAAGATAAAGTGGAGTCATGACCAGCAAGGGCAAAAGCAAGCCCGTGGGGTTCCTTCAAAGGCTGCTTTCCATCTTCTCCGGAGGGGGCTCCGACGCGGAGAAGAAGAAGCTACTGCGAGCCATCGCCAAGGAACTCTCGCGTTCCCGCTACAAATTCTACAAGCCCAAGGGCGGAGAGGCCCTGCCGGGCATGGCCAAGTTCTTCTACGAGGTATACAAGGTCGCCGCTCCCGCCCAGCTCCTCCTGGGCAACGCCGCTTCGTCCGGGGCCCTCCGCTCCTTCGTGATCGACAGCTTCCTCACGCCCGAGCAGCGCGAGCTCTCGGAGCGGCTCAACGAGGCCTACATATCCGAGCGGGCCAAGACCCTCACCGTGGCCCAGGTCCAGGAGGAGACCAAGCACGACCTCACCTCCTTCTTCGCGGTCTTCGACGGCGAGACCAGCAAGCGGATCGACGACGCATACAACACCCTCATAGCCCTCGTGAGCTTCGCCAACTTCGACTACTACTTTCTCCTCAAGAAGTTCGACTCCTCCCTGCCGGAGCGGAACTTCTCCTACCGCCCCAAATTCGACGTCATAAACGGCGAGTACGTGGTCGACGACCTCCAGGACTTCATCGAGGTCTTCGGCGCCCTCGACTTCACGACCGACTGGCCCCGGCTCTTCGGGGCCCTCAAGGAGTACAAGAAGGTCGACGTGGTCGACGCGGCGGCCTGGAGCAAGTTCGCCGCCGCCGCGGAGGAGCTGCGCAAGAGCGACATCCTCGCCAAGATTGTGCGGTACCTCAAGGAGGATCCCTACTGGGCGGGCAAGGCGAAGGTCCCCAACGAGCGCATCGTGGAGCCCTTCCTCCAGAAGCTCAAGACCCAGATCGAGACGATCATCCAGAAGATCGTCCAGGAGAGGCGCAACTCCAAGATCGACGAGCTGGCCAACCAGATCTTCGGGACTTCCGTGGTCCTCCGGATGAAGAACTACACCGAGAAGGCCAACGTCGTATTCGCGAAGAAGATGCTCGGCGGCTACACCCAGGCCCAGGCCATGAACTTCCTCAAGGCCTACCTCATGGACTACTTCAAGAAGGACATCCGGGAGCTCGTCGACCTCCTCATCATCCGCGGGCAGTGGAGCGCCAACCTCCAGTCCCAGCAGCTCTCGGACTGCTACCACGCCATCCTCGAGGTCTCGGACCGGATACTGCAGTTCGACGACGACCTGGCCGACGACGGCGAGACGGGCAACCGCCTCCGCATGGCCCTCGCCAAGGCGGACCGCGACAAGGACGCCCTCAAGTACCTGCGCAACGCCCTGAAGGAGACGAACGACAAGGCCACGGCCATGGTGAGCCGCTCGGCGGTCAACCTGATCGGCATAGGCCGCCAGATCAAGGCCCTGATCGAGGACCTTTCCAAGCCCCACCACGAGATCATCCTCAACTGGAAGGAAGTAGAGGCCCAGAGCCCCCACTCGATCCGGCCCTGGCTCGTCGACACCTACAAGAAGATCTACTACATCGTCCAGCTCCTCCAGTACTTCGTGAAGAGCGAGGAGTAGCCCGGGCCATGGCCAAGAGGCGCAGGGGCAACGCCGAGAGGCTCGCGTGCGGTCTCGTCGTGGCATCCGGCTTCGCGGCGTTCTGGGCCCTGGGGGGGCACAGCGCCTGGGCCGTCTTCGCCGCGATCTTCGCGGGGCTCCTGCCCGCGGCGAAGGGCCTGTCGGGCCTCATATCCGAGGGGGTCGCGGCCCCGTCCGCGAAGAGGATCGGCGATAAGGAGCGGGACGCGGCGAAAGAGCGGGCGGTGCTCAAGTCGGCCAGCGGGAGGGGCGGGATCCTCACCCCGCCTTCGGCCGCCCTGGACTGCGATCTCAGCGTCGAGGAGGCCGAGGGCGTCCTCGACGGCCTCGCCCGGAAGGGCTACGCCAGCCTGCGGGTCCGGGAGGACGGCCGCATCGAGTACGAGTTCGCCGAGTTCATGCCGCGTACCCCCGGCAGCTAGAAGACCGCCACCTAGTCGAAGCGCAGGCCCCCGATGGCCGATGCCGCGCTGCTCCCGGTGTGCTGGGAGTTGATCCAGAGCCTGATCCCCAGGGCCCGCACCTCGGGCAGCCTCTCGCCGAAGAGCCGCTCGTAGTCCTCCCGCAGGTCCCTGCGCTCCTCGTGCCATTCGCCCAGCCCCTCGGGCCCCGACCGGAGCACGACCATCTTCACCTTCATGAAGAAGGGCGCTATGGCGCAGTCCCCCTCGAGGCCCGCCGGGGCGTTCGAATCCCACAGGTAACCGATAGCCCGGGAAGGCGAGAAGGCCACGTAGACCTGGGCTGCCTGGTCGTCGGTCCCGGCCGAGCGGAAATCGCCGCCTTCGGGAAGGACGTACGCCCTCCAGCGCCAGGCGAGGTGGGGGCGCTCGGCCAAGTCGACTCCCACCCTGCGCTGCAGGCCGAAGGAGGAGGCCCTGGAACGCAGTTCCAAGGCCTCCTCGCCGCCCTCTCTCAGGAGCTCGACTTCGGGCCGCCCGGCGCTCACCGCGAGGGCCCATTGGGCTCCGGGTCCGCCGGAGTCGAGCTCGAGCCTCAGGGGCCCGGCCGCCGGGCTTCCGATGGGGGAGGCGGCCAGGGGCGTGGGAAAAACGGCGGCGATGAAGCAGACCCTCGCGACGGCTGAAGCTCTCCTCTCCATGGCGCCGAGGATAGAGGGACCTCGATGGGAAGGCGTTGGGGTTTTATGAGGAATCGATTAATAAATCTTCCTCGCCCGAAAAACGATATAGTACTTCCAAGCGAATATACAATCGAGTATTATAAGGTTACAATTCACCTTGCCCTGTGCGGGCGGGCTTGCTAGAAAAATAGCTCGGAACCAGAGGACAAAAAAAATGCGCATGTGCCGTTTGCCGCTTTCACTCCTACTTTTCATGTTGGGACTGATCCCAGCTGCCTTCGCTCAGTCGTCGGCGCTGGATGCGGACTTCTCGGCTCTCCTGCAGAACGTCGGGGAAGAGGTTACGCCCAACCTCCACCGGTCGGTTTTCTCGGGGCAGACCCTGGACGGGGAGCCGATCAAGAAGATCAGCTTCTCGGTGATCGAGTACGGCGCGGCCTTCAGCGACGGTCTAGCCCATATCCTTAACCCCGGGGCCCACAGCTGGCAGTACTCGACTCCCCTCCCGACCATCATCGACGAGAACAACGCGAAGTGGGATACCGCCCGGGACTTCCTCAAGGACACGCGGGATTCCTACACGTACTCGGCGTGGAAGCTCGGCGTGGGTGTGCCCCTCTCCAACGACTTCGACGCGATAATAGACTTCTGCTACGTGCCCTCGGCCCTGACTTCCTGGATATTCGACAACTGCCTCCCCTCCAAGCTCGACAGCCTCAGCGCCAAGTATTCCACCTTCTCCCTGAACGCCAAGATCCGCAAGAAGATCATCGCGGAGCACGGGCCCATCCCGACGGTCATGGCCGGCGTGGGCCTGGCCTTCGCGAGCTCCAGCGGGGAGGTCAAGGCGAGCTCCCTGAACGAGCTGTCGGGCTCCCAGATCCTCACCTCCGACGGGACGAGCAACATCGACTTCGGCGGGTCCTGCAAGTTCACGACAGTGGTGGCCGGCACCGGCCTCGACCTCATCGTCACCAAGCGCTTCCAGATCATGGCTCCCTACGTGAAGCTCAGCACCTACTATTTCTGCTCCCGCTACGAGGCCGATCCGGACATCGTGGCGACCATCACGGACAACACCACCCACGTCCAGACCTTCCAGACCATCGACACCCCCGTGTCGGTCACCGAATCGCGGTTCTCCTTCCTCATGACTGGGGGGATCAACCTCCACATGGACCCAGTAGTCTTCGCTACCAGCGCGACGATCGAGCCCCGGGACTTCAAGACGAGCACCGCGGACCACAGTCTGACCGGGACCGCCATAAGCGGCATGACCCTCAACCTGGGCCTCGATATAATGCTGTGAGCCTCGCCGATTGAGTGGGGATAAAGAAAGCCGCCCGAGGAGCATCCTCGGGCGGCTTTCTTTATCCCCAGCTTTTTTTTAAGAAGGCGCCGGGGCATCGGCGCCCTAGCTTCCTAGAAGATCCTGCCTATCACGATCGACGCACCGAACTCGGGCTTTGAGGGGCTCAGGCCCTTCGTGCTCACGGAGGCCGAGGGCATGAAGTAATAACCGCCCATGCCCTCGCCGTACCCGATCCTAAAGGTCGAGGTGGAGCCGTCGCTGGCTGCGCCCAGCTCGTATACGTGGAACACTCCCTGGTCCAGGTCGCCGGTCACGGCCATGGGGTCGATGGACCAGTCGGCCAAGCCCGACTTGGAGAGGTCGAACCGGAGGCCGGCGCCGAAGAGCACCTTCTCGGGGACCAGGTTGAAGAGGATGCCGGGTTCCAGACTGTACCGGAAGGTAGTGCCGCTGTCGTCGGAGGACGCGTCGTGCTGGCCGGCGCCGAAGCCCATCGCGGCGAGGAAGTAGTATTTTCTCGACCGGTCGCTCAGGAAGGGAACGCTGTCCCGGGCCTTCATGGTGGCGACGCCGAGGGGAGAGGCGTAGCCCCTCTTGTCCTTGGCGTAGACGAAGCAAGAGAGCTCCGCGCCAGGGGTGTTCGCGTAGAATCTGAGGCCGGTCCCCCGGCCGGCGTCTATCACCCGTATGTTCGTCGCCCCGCCGCGAGACGAGGCCTTGGAGTAGATGAGGCAGGTATAGGATGCGGCGCCGTCGGCCACAGGCCAGGAGACGTCCACCGCGCCCTCCTCGAGTTCGCCGCTCCCGCCCGAGGCGAGGCTGACGTTCCCTTGCGCGGCCACCCTAGGACGCTCGGAGCTGACGAAGGCCAGGCGCGGCTTGCCGTCCGCGACTAGCGAGAAGCTCTTGCCTCCGGAGGCGATCTCGAGCTTGCGGCCTGCCGCGACCTGGTCCACGAAGCAGGGGAGAGGGTGGGAGGTCCCGTCTATCTCGACGGTCCCGCCGGGCTCGCCGGAGAGCACGACGAGGTAGCTCGAGCCCGCCGCCTTGTTGCCCCCTGCGCCGCCGTTGGTCGCCGCCTGGGACTTGGCCTCGACGCCTCCGGCGGCCTTCTTCGCCCCGTTGGGGAGTTTCGGGCCGAGAGCCGCGACGAAGGACTTCGCGTCGGAGTAGCGCTTGCCGAAGTAGACGCGAGCCGCGGCGCCCGCCTCGTCCCGCATGCGGCCGCCGTGGTTGTACGCGTTGGCGGCCCCGAGGGCTATGAGGCTCGCCCCGCCCACGAAGGCGACGTTCTGCATGACGATGAGCCCGCTCCGCGCGAGCCCCAAGGCGATGTTGGTCCCGAAGCCGGGGGTGGCGTTAGTGGGGATGAGGCTCGGCGCGTTGGTGGCCATGGAGCCCAAGGCCGCCGCGGTGAGGGCCACCCCGCCGGCGACGCTGCCCTTGCGGCCCTTGGCCGACGACGAAGGTTTCGGCCCGTACAGCCCCTCCAAGGTCTCGAGGAACCTGACGTCCTCGGCGTAGGCCTTCGGGAACTCGAAGCCGAACTTCTCGTACTCGGCGGCGACCGCGCGCAGCTCGTCGAGGGAGCTCGCCCAGTCCCCGTCGCCGGCCGCGATCGTGGCCTTCGCGCTCTGGAGCGAGCCCTCGATGTCGACGATCTCGCGGACCGCGCTGCGGATGGCGCCGGGGTCCGGATAGGCGCCAGCGGAAGCCAGGGTCGGCTTGAGCTGGTCGAGGCGCTCCGCGGGGAAATCCAAGGGCGCGGCCTCGAGGTCGAACTTGAGCTTGCGGATTCCCCAGAGGACCTTGTACTGGCGCGTCTTCGCGGCCAGGGGCGCGACCCCGGGGCAGGACGAGATGTCGGAGAAGGCGGATTCCAGGGACTCGAGGTCGCCCTCGATGGTGTCGGCTGCGGCCGGGTCGTTCCACTTGGCCTCCACCTCGTTGAAGTCGGAGGTCACGCTGGCGAGCTCGTCGGGCAGGACGTCGGGTAGCTTGAACCGCACCACTGCGCGCTCTCCCTCGGCGAGGGTCAGATATTCCGACACGAGGGTGATGGTGGAGAAGGGACGAACCTGCTTGACCTCGAGGAAATGCTTGCCGTTGACCAGGTTCTCCATGGACGAGAGGTTGTGCCCGGCCGTCGCCCCGTTGAGGTAGACGTCGTAGCCGCCCGAGCCTTCGGGGCTGAGGGTGATGCTGCAGAAGCCCCGGTGTATGGTGCCGATATTCTTGTTCAGGGAGGCGAAGATGGCGTCCCCCGCGTCCGATAGGTCGAGGAGGGAGCCGAGCTTGTGGTAGCCCGAGCTCAGCCTCCCGCCCTGGGCGTCGTAGAGGTAGGCCGAGATGTCGATCATCCCCCCCGCGGAGCTGCCCACCGAGCCGAAGAGGATGTAATCCAGCTTGTTGTCCTCGATCATCGCGGGGATCGAGCTGGTGAAGTCTACGACCGCGGGTCGCTTCAGGCTCTTCACCTCCACCTGGCCGGACAGCTTGAAGTCCATGGCGAGGAACTCGGAGAGGGACGAGGCGACGGAGGAGAGGTCGGTATCCCCGGCTTTAGCGTCCATCGGTATGATGCCCAGCCTCGGCTTCGCGGGCGACGGGTCTTTACTCTCCGCCGCGGCCGAAGCGGCCGCGGCGGAGAGGAGTGCGATTAGGATCAGCAATTGTCCGATGGGTGGTCGATGGTGCATTTTAGCGTTCCCCCCCTGGGTTAAATAGAGCGAGAGTTCCATCCTTCATACCTACGGCGACGACGACCGAGGGCCCCGGCAGCACTGTCACCGCCGAGATGGGGCCGCCGACGCTGATGCTCTTCTTCCGTTCCCCGGAAGGGAGCGCGTATTCCACGATGTCCCCCGAGACCGTCGGCGCGTAGACCCTCGAGCCGTCCACGTAGGGGCGAGCCGCGAGGTTCCCGATCACCACGGGGGAGAGGTCGCCGGTGGCCTTCGAGAGGAGGTAGAGCCGGCCTTTCGAGTACAGCCCGATGAGGCTGCCAGCGTCTTGGATGTCGGACAGGAAGGAGGCCGAATCGACTTTCTTCTCCCAAACCACCGACCGCTTGTCCAGATCTATGCAGGCTACGTTGCCGGACCTCCCCGCGAAGTAGCCTCGGTTGCCGTCCACGAGGAAGCCGGTCTCGAAGGGCTGGACCGCCTTGGTCTGGACGCTCGCCTCGATGGAGGCGCTCTGGGGGTCAACGAAGTAGACCGAGCCCCTCGCGTCGGCGATGACGGCCCTGTTGCCGTAGACGACCGGGTACATGAGGGAGCCGGCGGGGAAGCTCACGTTGGAGACCGAGCCGCCCCGCCTGATGGAGAGGCCGTTGGTCTTGGGGCGCAGCTCGATGGAGTCCAGGAAGGCGGCTGACCGCCCCGAGAGGGAGGAGAACTCCCCGGAGACCGGGTCGCGCTCGACTACCTCGCCGGTGCCCGGCAGGAGGGATATCCACTCCGCGGAGCCCGCGAGGGTGAGTTTGCCGTCCCTCACCCGGAGCTGATCTACGCTCATGGTGGAGTTCTTAGTGGCGAGCCGCCAGGCGGGTTCGATCTTGAGGTCCCTGCCCACCCGGACCGCACCGAGGGTCCCCGAGGCGTCGGCGTAGAGGATTGAGCCGGCGTACCAGGAGAGGGCGGCGAGCGACGCAGAGGAAAGCTTCTCGCGGTCGATCTCCTTCAGCGAATGCAGGACTATCGGGATCTCGGAGTCCACGGAGCCGAAGGAGCAGGTCCTCGCCTCCTTGGCGTAGCCGGGGGCCGAAACTTCGACGGCGACAGTCACGCCGGGGTAGCGCGTGAGGCTGCAGGCTCCGACGCCCAGGACCTTGCCGTCCACCGAGATGGTGGCGACCTCGGGCGAGGCCTTGAATTTCAAGGTCACCGGCACCGGGGAGAGGGACAGGGAGATCGTGCTCGGCGTTCCGGACTGGAGATCCACCACGGTCTGGAGGTCCTGGAACCCGGGTTTCGAGAGTTTGATGGGGAGGCTCTGGCCGAAAGAACCCGCGGCGCGGCAGGGCGTCGATCCGACGAGCTTGCCTCCGACGAAGAGCATCGCTTCCGGAGGATCGCTCCGGACGGTGAAGGACACCTCGGTGGGCTGCAGGGCGAGCCTGATGCGCTCATCCCCCGCCCCGGGGGCGAGGGCCCGGATGACGGTCCCGTAGCCCTCGCGGGCCGCGGTGAAGGAGTACGAGCGATTCCTCTGGAGCGAGGCAGTGTAGCGGCCGCTCGAGACGTAGGAGCCGTCTAGGGAGATGCGCGCGTCGGAGGGGTCCGCCTCCACCTCGACGGAGCGGGTAGTCGGTGGCGGGACTGGAGCGGCGGTCTGCACCTGCGGCGGCGGAGTGGTCCCGACATCGCCCGCGCCCGGGACGCTGGACTGGGGAGCCTCGAGCTCCACGCTCTTGACCGCGTCGAGCTTCTGGCGCGCTGACGCCGAGAGCTTCTTAGGCGCCAGGGGAACGTCGTCCAGCTTGGAGACGACGCTCCGCTCCAGGTCGGAGACGACGAGCTTCCGCGCCTCTTCCTTCTTGACCTCCGCGCTCACCTGCGCCGGGGTCGGGCCCGCGGCAGGCTTCGACGACGAAGCCTTGTCGGCCGCAGCCTTCTCCGCGGCGGCTTTCTCGGCCGCAGCCTTGTCGGCCGCCGACTTCTCCGCGGCCGCCTTCAGCTTGTCGTAGGCATCGTTGACCTTGGACATGGCGGAGACGTCCAGGCTGGCTTCCTGCCCGGCGGCGACCACGGGGCTGAGGTTCATCAGGGTGGCCGCGGTCGCGAGCATGGCGTTCGCCGCGGCGTCGGACTCCGCGGCCTTGGCGCGCATGTCTACCGTGTCGAAGCTGTGGGGGAGTATGGAGACCGCGCCCTCGGCCACGGCGACGTTCACCGTCTTGCCGTCGGGCAGAGCCTCGACCATGAACTGGGTGCCGCGGACTCCGCACACGGCGAGGTTGGTCTTCACCTCGAAGGAGTCCTTCACGCTCAGCTTCTTGACCTTGCAGACGACGGTGCCGACGTCCAGGTCGACGAGGACCGAGCTGGGCCGGTTCGCGTCCTTGAAGCTGTCGACCATGGCGGTGGTGTTCTCGGCGACCCGCAGGGCCCCGAGGGAGGCGAATTTGATGACGCACGACGCGGACTTGCCGGTCCTGATGGAGCTGCCGGCTGGGAGGATGTCTCCGATGTCCACCGCGGCCCAGCTCCCGCCGGGCTTTTTGCCCTCCACCGTCCCCTCGGCGTAGGCGACCTCCGCGTCCGGGGAGACCGCGGGCTTCCCAGGGGAAGCCTGCGCCTTGGGCGCAGCGGCGGCAGGTCCCGAGGCGGCGGTGGAAGCAGGTGTCTGGCTACTCGATGTAGAAGGCGCGGCCGCGCTCTGGGTATCGGATGCTTGCTTGGCTGGCCCACCGCAGGAAAACAGCGGCACGAGCAGCAAAGCCACGATCGCTCTACGTAAGTTTGAAGATTTCATTTGTCCCCTCGATCCTTATTTCTAACTAAAGGAGAGGCTCCCGGGATGCTCCGAAATTAAAGGATGGTAACACTTATGAATTCTAGCACAATAATTGGGCACATTCTAGAGTAATGTCAAGCGTTTAGTCGGCGGGACCGCCTTGGGCCGAGGGCCTAGCCCGCGCTATATTTTTCAAACTTCGACCTGAGCCGCTCCGGCAGCCTGACGCGCAAGACTGTCGCGTCGTCCTCCCTGGACTCCTCGAGGATCGAGGCCTCGCGGTGCAGGAGGGCGACGAGGGCGTACTCTGCGTCGGGGATCCGCACGAGCGCCTCGCCGGAGGCCTCGGTGAGCTTGTCCTCGATGGCGGCGGCGAGCTCGCCGAGCCCTTCCCCCGTCCTCGCCGAGCAGGGGACCGCTCCGGGGAACCGGGTCCTCCAGCGGCCGAGCTCCTCCGGGTCGACGACGAGGTCCGACTTGTTCACGGCCAGGACCCGGGGGAGCTCGGCGGCGCCGAGCTCCCTGAGCACCTTGTCCGTCGCCTCCATCTTGGCCTCGACCTCGGGGTCCGATACGTCGATGACCTCCACGAGGAGGTCGGCCATGGCCGCTTCCTCGAGGGTCGCCTTGAAGGCCTCCACGAGGCCGTGGGGCAAGTTGCGCACGAAGCCGACGGTGTCGGTGAGGAGGAGGGCCCCCCCCCTGCGGAGGGCGAGGCGCCGGGTCGTGGGGTCGAGGGTGGCGAAGAGCTTGTCCTCCGCGACCACCCCGGCGCTCGCGAGGGAATTCAGCAGGCTCGACTTGCCTGCGTTCGTGTATCCCACGATCGCCGCCCGGGGCACCGAAGCCTTCTCTCGCCTCGAGCGCTGGACGTCACGGGAGCGCCGGACATCCTTGAGCTCGTCCTTTATATCGTGGATGCGCCTCTCGATCTCCCGCCGGTCGAGTTCGAGCTTCTGCTCCCCCGAGCCCTTCGTGCCGTACCGGCCGCCCCGCTGCCGGGAGAGGGCGTCGTACGAGTGGGCGAGGCGGGGCAGGGAGTACTCGAGTTGGGCGAGCTCCACTTGGAGGACCGCCTCCTTGGTCCGCGCCCGGCTCGCGAATATCCGGATGATGAGCTCGTTGCGGTCGTAGGCCTTGAGGCCCGAGAGCTCCTCCCAGTTGCGCTGCTGGGTGGGCGTGAGGGGGTGGTCGAAGACGATGGAGTCGGCGCCTTCGGCGGAGGCCGCGGCGGCGACCTCCGCCGCCTTCCCGGAGCCCAGGAGGAGGGCGGCGGTCTTCTCCCGCGGCTTGACGAGGCACCGCCCCGCCACTTCGAGCCCGAGGGTCTCGGCGAGCCCACCGAGCTCGGACAGGAGGCTCTCGGCCTCGGCCTTGGACACGGGCTCGGTCTGCACGCCTACGAGGAAAGCGCGCTCCGGCTTCTTCTCGGTAGCAATCGTTTCAGCCATTTCGGGGAGATGATAGCCTAAAGCCGCCCGCGTAGATAAGCGGAGGGGGCGGAGGCTCCGCGGCCCTAGCCCGCGGGGCGGAGGAATTAACGAAAAAATGAAAGAGGATTCTATAAATCGAGATTTTCATGGTAATAATATCGCGCCAGCAATTTAGAGCATGAGAAAAATAAGCGCCACGGCATCTCGGAGGGAACATCGTGACACTAGCGCGCAAGATCTCCGCCTTCTCCGTCGTCCTGTCGATATTCATATCCCTGGGCATAGGGACCGAAG
>Ga0268360_1000563_pt1 | contig 57268 bp, 55 predicted proteins | sample BioMet11_FD_192465 | JGI IMG/M metagenome (GOLD analysis project Ga0268360, IMG submission 192465) | Sewage microbial communities from Oakland, California, United States - Biofuel 11 (Illumina Assembly) | ecosystem: Engineered > Wastewater > Sewage > Unclassified | place: USA: California... | reverse complement strand
GACTCTGGAAGGTCGGGTTATTTCTTTTTTTCGCGTGGTTTCAACTGGCACATACATTGTCCGCTCAACCGCTGACTGGCATCGGAAAGCAATGGCAATCCGTCGCGTTCCCAGTCGGCAATGCCGCCGTTGAGCACTGCCACATCGGTAAATCCGTTTTCCAAAAGGAAAAGCGCCGCAGGTTTGCTGTGCAATCCTACCGAATCGGCAATAATCAGCGGTTTGTCCAAAGGCAGAGAATGAAAATCCGCCTTCAGGTTACTGTTTGCACAAAAAAGCATCTGCTCGACGGCAAAAGCTTTCATGTCAATTTCAAAATCTTCCCGTATGTCAACTAAGATAGCGCCATTTTCAATGGCTTCGGCTGCCTGGCGGGGAGAGAGAAAAACTACTTCTCCGATTTTTAATCCTTTATTTTCAAACCAGTGATTCATGCGTAAATAATTTGATTGGTAACTATTATTTCTTTTTTTCCGACCCCTCCCTTTTGGCAAATATATGATATTCAGCTTTACTACGCCCTCCCCTGTGCCAGGGGAGGGTTGGGGTAGGGTCAAAATAATTCAATTCATATTTTCGCAATTTAAGCTTTCGCAAAATATTTTCCTTTGAAGTACAAAGCCACATTCACCAGCCCTATCATCACCGGCACTTCCACCAGCGGACCGATTACCGCCGTAAAGGCAACGCCGGAATTGATTCCAAAAACGGCTACAGCCACGGCTATGGCTAATTCAAAATTATTGCTCGCGGCAGTAAACGAAATGGTTGCCGTTTTTGGATAACCGGCTCCGATTTTCTTTCCCATAAAAAAGGAAACTAAAAACATCACCACAAAATAAATCAGTAGCGGAATGGCAATCCTGACTACATCTAATGGTAACTGTATGATATATTCGCCCTTGAGCGAAAACATGACCAGGATGGTAAACAGCAAAGCAATGAGCGTGAGCGGGCTGATTTTTGGAATAAAACGGGTTTGATACCACTCCTTGCTTTTCAGCCGGATAAGCAAAAAACGGGTGATGATGCCGGCAAGGAAAGGAATGCCCAGATAAATAAATACGCTTTTGGCAATCTGTCCGATGGTGATGTTTACTTCCATGCCTTTCAGTCCAAACACTCCGGGCAAAATGGTGATAAACACCCAGGCATAAACCGAGAAAAACAACACCTGGAAAATGCTGTTGAAGGCTACCAATCCGGCGGCATATTCCGTGTCGCCTTTGGCAAGATCGTTCCATACGATCACCATGGCGATACATCGTGCCAAGCCAATCAGAATCAGTCCAATCATATAGTCAGGGTAATCCTGAAGAAAAATGATTGCCAGCCCAAACATCAGCACCGGACCGATGAGCCAGTTCTGTACCAGCGAAAGGAGCAATATTTTCCAGTCTTTGAAAACTTTACCTAATTCTTCATATTTTACCTTTGCCAGTGGCGGATACATCATCACGATGAGCCCGATGGCAATGGGAATATTGGTGGTTCCGGAGCTGAAAGCATCCCAAAACTTTGCAATTCCCGGGTGGAGATAACCCCACATCACCCCTACAAACATGGCAAGGAAAATCCAGAGCGTTAAATAACGGTCGAGAAACTTTAATTTTTTTTGTGATGGCATAATTTTATAATTTGAAAATTTGAAAATGGTTTAATTTGAAAATGTCTCAAATAGCTTTCGATGAACTGATTATTTTAGAAAGAATGTTGATAATGGATTGAAGTTTTATTTTTAACTGTTCATTTTTAGGATAATTTTTAGACATTTCACAGAGTGTTAGCCAATATTCCGTTTCATCGGCTTCTTTTATAGCAATCTTCATTTTATGTATAAAATCGGCTTTGCTTTCGGCATTTTGTGCTTCCCGGATATTTGCACCAATGGATGTTCCTGATTTTAAAAGTTGTTTTGCAATTACAAACTTCTTGGTTTCCTCCAGCAATTCGGAAAAGTCAATGATATCAAGCGCAAATTCAAGCGACAACTTCACAATTAAATTATCTCTATCATTTCTCATAACTTCTTTATTTTCAAATTTTCAAATCAAATAATTTTCAAATTAGCAAATTGATTCATTATCTCATTTCGTACACGACGATAAACTTCAAGTCTTTCTTCTTCATTCCCACGGGCATCGGCAGGGTCTTCAAAACCGATGTGCAGACGATGTTTTACTTTTCCTGTAAACACCGGGCAACTTTCGCGGGCATTATCACACACGGTAATCACATAATCAAAATCATAGCCAATAAATTGTTGAATATTTTTTGGTTGATGATGACTTATATCTATTCCAGCCTCTTCCATTACTTTTACAGCCAGAGGATTGACTTCCTTTTCGGGTTTTGTACCCGCCGAAAAGATTTTCCATTCCGGATGTAGCGAACGGAGAAAACCTTCTGCCATCTGACTGCGGCAGGAGTTGCCGGTGCATAAAATCAGGATTTTCATGGTCTTCTGTTAAAAATAAAATACATATAGGTAATATATTCCGCCAAGGATGAAAATAGCTGCTACGATCCTTCGGAACCATCGTTCGAAGGTTTTGATTCTGTTATAAAAAACACCAATTTCCGAAATGCTGTAAGCTAAAAGCCAGGCAACAAAAATTACCGGAAGTCCGGTTGCAATGGCAAAAACCAGCGGAAGATAAAGTCCGCTTGCGCTCGTTATAGTGATGGGAATGAGCATTCCAAAATATAACACACCGGAATACGGACAAAAAGCCATCGCAAAAACAATCCCAAGCAGCAAGGCGCTCCAGCCGGAGTCAAATTTTAATTTCGAGCTGATTTTATCGGTGAGACTACCTCCCCCCGGCAACCTGAATTTTATCACATCAAGCATTAAAATTCCGACGATGAGCAGCAGCGGACCTAATATTTTTCCTCCATTTGCCTGAAACAAGCGTGAAATCTGGAATTTGCTTGCCCCAAAATACAAAATGACTCCCAATACCGTGTAGGTGATTGCTCTGCCCAAGGTGTAGAGCAACCCGTTGATAAACACCTTTCGCCTGATTTTGATGTCTCTGCTGATGTAACCGATGGCGGTGATGTTGGTTGCCAGCGGACATGGACTGATGGCAGTCATCAAACCGAGAAGAAATGCCGTTAGCACCGGTGCGGTTGTGCTGTCGAGAAGTTGCTGGAGAAAGTTCATAATGTGATAATTTGTTAATTAGCTAATTTTTTTGAAATTTTACTCTTCAGCCCTTTGATGAATTTTTCCGGTTCGTTGCGCGAATAGCTGAATGCAAAATTGGTCAGGTCTTCATCTTTTTCTTTGCCTTTCACTATCTGTACCACGTGCAAAGCCGAACCCGAGGCTTCGTATTTTGCTGCAAGTTTTTCATTTTTGGCATCGTCTACATCTACTACCGAAAAAACGATGGTTTTATCTGCTACTTCTTTTTTAAAATAGGTTTCCAACGTCTTTTTGGTGTTTGCTTCAATGGAAAGACAAGTTGGGCAACGTTGCGTTCCGTGGAAATAATAAACCAAAACCTTTGCTTTGGGAGTAGTTGCTTTTGTTGTTGTTTTCTGGCCGAAAACCAAGGTGCCAATCGTCAGAAAGGCTACAATAATCCATAACTTTTTCATATTTTTAAATATTTAATTAACAATTAACTAATTAGCGTATTTGGTAATAATTTCTTTCAATTCGCTTACCGACGGTACTCTTCCGTTTAAGACAACCTTTTCATCAATCACCAGAGCTGGTGTACGCATGACGCCGTATGCCATAATTTTCTGAATATCCTCTACTTTTTCTACCTCGGCTGCTAAATTCATTTCTGCAAGAGCATTTATGGTTGCCTTTTCCAGATTTTTACAATTGGAACATCCTGTTCCTAAAATTTTAATTTTCATTGCTTTAAAATATTATGTTAAACAAAAATCCTACGATCATAATTCCGGTGGCTACCACACCTATAAAAGTGAATATCAACGGAAGTTTTAATACTTTTCGAAGTATAATCATCTCGGGCAGCGAAAGTCCGATTACTGACATCATAAATGCCAGCGCTGTTCCCAGTGAAGCACCCTTTTCTATCAGCACTGAAACGATGGGAATGATGCCGGCGGCATTGGAATACAATGGTACTCCGATGAGTACCGAAAGCGGCACGGAATACCAGGCTGATTTTCCCATCAAAGCTGCCATAAAATCTTCTGGCACATAGCCATGAACGGCGGCACCTACCGCAATTCCAAGTACAACATACAGCCATACTTTTCCAACGATATCTTTCACAGCCTGTAATCCGAATTGTATCCGGTCGCTGAATTTTAATTTCTCTTCTTCCAGACCGGCATGGCCGACTTTTGTTTCGTAAACCCAGCCTTCAACCCAGTGTTCCAGATGCAACCGTCCGATAATCCAGCCGGCTGTAATGGCAATAATCAGCCCGGTAACTACATAAATCACCGCTGTTTGCCAACCAAACATTCCGAAAAGCAAAACGATTGCCACTTCGTTGATCATGGGTGCAGCGATGAGAAAGGAAAAAGTAACGCCCAGCGGAATGCCGGCTTCCACAAAACCAAGAAACAAAGGAATGGCAGAGCAGGAACAAAAAGGAGTTACGATGCCAAGCATGGCAGCAAGCACATTGCCGGTAAATAAGGATTTGCCTTCCAGAATTTTCCGGGTTTTTTCCGGTGAAAAATAGGAACGCAATATTCCTACCCCGAAAATTATCAAGGTAAGAAGCAACAGCACTTTGGGAACTTCAAAGATGAAAAAGCGAAGAGCTTCGGTAAAATGTTGACCAGTTGTAAGCTCAAGGATATCATCAATCAGATAATCGCTCAGCGGTTTCAGATAATGATATATGGCAAACCATACTGGCAATAAAGCCAGTGGCAGGTATTTTCTATAATTTATTTTAGATGAGGTTATTTGCATGAACCTTCTGTTTTTATCTCTGTTTCCAAAAAACCATTCATCAGTTGCCGGGCAAGTTCCCAGTTTTCGCGATTGATGCAATATTTGATTTTTGGGGGATTGATTTCTCCCTGGATCAGTCCGGCAGTTTTCAGTTCTTTCAAATGTTGCGAAAGGGTGGAAAGAGCCATTGGTAATTCTGTAGCCAGGTTTCCGCTGTAGCAACAATTTTGTCCGGCAAGCATTTCGAGGATGCGCAGGCGTGCCGGATGACTAAGCGCTTTGGCAAAACGGGCAAGTTTTACTTGATTTTCAGTATAATTTGGTTTCATTTCGTATTTCGTAAAATTACGAAGCAAAAGTATAAAAAATTTTAATCTCTTCGGGCTAAATTCTCCGCTACTTGCAGCGAAATGCAAAATAAATTATCCATCAAGATACCCCATCCGCTTGCGGCGGGGAGATTCATTTTTTGTTCACTTTCCCTATTCCAAGCTTACAAAAACAACTTGCATCAAAATTTCTTACATCCTTGACTTGCCTGATCTTTTCAGCAGACCCTAATTCATTAGCTCACTTCATTTCTTATGATCCGATAAGGAAAAAGTAAGGAATATCAACGACCGGGGTCAGTTACAATAACTGCCGCAATATTCGCAATTTTAGCCAACCAGTTCTTTTCTAAGCATGTTAAACGCCGTAGCCGTTGCACGTACAATATTGCGGTTGCGTTCGTCGCCGAAATGGAATTGTTGGACGATCGTATGAGCTGGGGTGGCAACGGCTATCCATATTGTTCCTACGGGTTTTTCAGTTGTTCCCCCGTCGGGGCCGGCTATGCCGCTGGTGGCAATGGCATAATTGCTATTAAGCAGTTGTCTCGCATTTTCTGCCATTTCGCTAACGGTTTGTTCGCTAACTGCTCCGAATTTCATCAGCGTTTCATGATTCACTTTTAAAATATTTTCCTTAATTTCGTTGGCATAAGCCACCACGGCGCCTTTAAAATAAGCCGAACTTCCGGCTATACTGGTAATACGGTGGGCAATATATCCCCCGGTACAACTTTCGGCAGTAGCAAGGGTGAGCCCTTTTTCTTTCAATAGTTTACCAACGATTTCTTCCAGCGTATCCTCGTCGTAGCCATAAATGAGATCAGAAATAAGAAACTTAAGCTGGTGAACGTGCTGAGCCATTTCCTTCTGAAGCTGTTGCTTGTCATTTCCTCTGGCGCTAAGTCGCAGACGGACAATACCGGGTTGGGGAAGGTAAGCCAATTTGATATGGGGCGGGAGAGCATCTTCCCAGTGTTTAATCTTTTCGGCAAGGAAGGATTCGCCCATTCCTTGGGTTAGAATGGTTTTATGAATGATAGCATCCGACGAAAAGCGTAAGGCAAGTTTGGGAATAACAAAATCGCTCATCATGGGTTTCATTTCGAAAGGAACCCCTGGCATGGAAACGTATATCTTATCGTCTTTTTCAAACCACATGCCGGGCGCTGTGCCATTGGGATTTGGAATAATGGTACAATTTTCAGGAACTTCAGCTTGTTTGCGGTTGACTTCGGTAACCTTGAACCCACGGAGTTTAAAAATGGTTTGAACGTTTTGATAGGCTTCTTCATTAAAGATAAGACGGGTATTAAAATAATCGCAAAGTGTTTGTTTGGTGATATCGTCGTTGGTTGGCCCCAGTCCACCGGTAATCAGGATGATGTCGGCACGCTGGGCGGCTTCGGATAGAGTAGTAACGATACTTTGGTTGTCGTCGGAGGTAACGGTGATCTGTATCACATCCATCCCTATCCGGTTCAACTGTTGAGCCATCCACGAGGCATTGGTGTTTATTACCTGTCCGATGAGCAATTCATCGCCTATGCTGATAAGTTCTGTTTTCATGTTTAAAATTTATTTTAAAAAGAAATAAGAAGTGCTTTTATAATCAAATTACATCCGATCCGAAGGCCTGTTAATCATTTCTTTCCCCTTTTTTCGTATGTATAAATATTTTGTTTAATTTTGCGTTATTATAAAACAGCAAAATTAAAACTTTGATTGAAGCAACTGATGGAAAAAATAAAAGAATCGGAATTGGTACTGCAACCTAACGGGAACATTTATCATCTGAACCTGAATCCTGACAACCTTGCCCATGATATTATTGTGGTAGGCGATCCGGGGCGGGTACCGATCGTTTCAAAACATTTTGATAAAATAGAATTTAAAACCCATAACCGGGAAATTTTTACCCATACTGGTTATTTTAATAACAAACGAATAACCGTGCTTTCCACCGGAATGGGAACCGATAATCTGGATATTGTGATTAACGAACTGGATGCCTTGGTAAATATTGATTTGAAAGAGCGGATTATTAAGGAAAAGCATACTACGCTGAATATTATCCGTTTGGGAACATCTGGTGCTTTACAGGCTGATATTCCCGTGGATTCGTATGTGATGTCAAGTCACGGTCTGGGTCTCGATGGTTTGCTCCATTATTACAAACTTAAGAAGGGTATTATTGATGAAGGGTTATCCCAAGCCTTTATCCAACAAACGGAATGGGATAGCAATCTGCCGCGTCCTTATGCCGTTGGATGTTCCGAACTGTTGGCAAACAAAATCGGGATGGGTTTGTTAAAAGGAATAACAGCGACAGCTTCGGGTTTCTATGGTCCGCAAGGCAGGGAACTCCGCTTAAAACTTGCGCATCCTGATATGAATGAAAAAATCGAAAAATTTGAATATCTGGGTCAAAAGATTGTTAACTTTGAAATGGAAACTTCTGCATTGTATGGTTTATCGGCATTGTTGGGACATAAGGCACTTACCATCTGTGCCATCATCGCCAATAGAGTCAGTAAACAATTCAGCAGCGACCATGAGAAAGTAATGGAAAATATGATTCAACTGGTACTGCAACGATTAACAAATTAAATAACAATGTCCGATTTACCTGAAAATGCCGAATATTCAGCCCTGATCAGCCTGATGGATGAACCGGACGAAACTATTTTTAGCCGGATCCGAAACAAAGTTATTTCACTGGGAACTATCGTGGTTCCTTATCTCGAAAAATCGTGGGAGAACACTTTCGATAATCTTACCCAGCAACGCATCCGTGAGACGATACAGACGATTCAAAAACGATCACTTCGCTATGAACTTATCAACTGGAAAAATTCGGAATTGCACGACTTGTTGAAGGGCTTCATGTTGGTAAATCGTTTTCGGTTTCCGGATACTGACGAAGGCAATATTTCACGTCGCATTGGCAGAATCTCACAGGATATCTGGCTCGAACTCAACGAAGGATTAACGGCTTTGGAAAAAGTTAAGGTTTTCAATCATGTCTTTTATGAAATCCTTGGATTCAGCGGAAACATCGACGAGATAAGTGATCCTGAAAATACCTACCTCAGTGTGCTACTCGATAGCAAAAAAGGAAATCCTTTATCTTTGGGCGTGTTTTATAGTATTTTGGCTCAAAGCCTAAAAATGCCAGTTTATGGCGTTCCCCTGCCCGAACATTACATCCTGGCCTATCTCTCGGAACCGTATAAAAATGATAAAATTACCGGCGAGCAAAAAGACGTATTGTTCTATATCAACCCCTTCAGCAAAGGGGAAGTATTCACAAAATTGGAGATTTCACGCTATCTGAAACAACTCAAACTCGAAAGCTTACCATCGTATTATTATCCCTGCGATAACCAGTTTATTATCCGAATGATTTTTTTCACACTCATCGCACTCTATCAAAATGCCGGCGATAGCGAAAAAGCCGGTGAACTGGAGGATTTGGTAAAAATTTTAGAGTAAAACACCTAACGGTAATATGTTGAAAGAAATTTGATGATATTTTTTCCTACGCGTTCCAGTACGTCTGAAACCTCCGGTTTTTGGAATTTTTCTCCTGTAATGCCTTCGTAAAGTTCAATATACCTTTCGGATACCGAATTTACAAACTCATCGCTCATCAAAGGTATCTGCTGCCCTTCTTTACCCTGAAAACCATTTTCCATCAACCATTCGCGGAGAAATTCCTTGGATAATTGTTTCTGGGGTTTTCCCGATTTTTGACGTTCGTCATAGCCTTCTTTATAAAAATACCGTGACGAATCAGGCGTATGAATTTCGTCAATCAGAAAAATATTACCATTCGCTTTACCAAACTCATACTTGGTATCCACTAAGATTAATCCCATTTGTTCAGCTATTTTGCTCCCCCGCTGGAAAAGTGAACGGGTGTATTTTTCGAGTTGTTCATAATCATCTTTAGCTACCAACCCGAGCTTGATGATTTCTTCTTTGGAAATATCTTCATCATGTCCAATGGCTTCCTTGGTGGTGGGTGTAATAATCGGTTCCGGAAATTGAGCGTTTTCCTGCATTCCTTCAGGCATAGTTTCGCCGCAAAGGCTTCGTTTTCCTTCTTTATATTCACGCCAGGCATGCCCCGAAAGGTAACCGCGTATAACCATTTCTACCTTAAATGGCTCACAAAGTCTTCCGATAGTAACCATGGGATCGGGAACGGCAATTTTCCAGTTGGGAACAATATCTTCGGTAGCATCCAAAAATTTGGCAGCTATCTGGTTTAAGACTTGTCCTTTGTACGGAATTCCACGAGGAAGCACCACGTCAAAAGCCGAAATACGGTCGGTGGCTATCATTACGAGCAATTCATCGTTAATTGTATAAACATCACGAACTTTACCGTGATAAATACTTTTTTGTCCGGAAAATTGGAAATCGGTTTTGGTTAAGGAATGGCTCATTGGGTAAAATATTAATTTGATTAATTATCAGAAAGATGTGCTGTTCTAACAACAACAAAGACATCTGGGCAAAAATACTAAGTTTTCGATGGTGCGAGCCGCTATTTTTGTAGTTTCTGTAAGCGGGTGTAAAATGTTTCCGGCTTTGGGGGAGGCAATATGCATCATTAAAAGGAAACCTTTTGTAAATTACATGTTTTACATGAGGTATCCGAATCATCAGTTTTTTAAATTCGGAAATTGGAAATAGAAACGATAGAGAATCAGGGATGAGATTTTAAAATTGTAGAGAAGAAAAAATTGAAATTAAAAATTATAGGTGAAATACGTAATAAAATTCAGAAAAATTCGTATATTTTTAACAGTAATTCTATTAGCTAAATATAGTAACTTATTCTAAATTTGCCGCACAAAATATATAAAATTATGATTTTAGGGATATTAAAAGAATCAAATGACGAAAAAAGGGTCGCATTGCTACCCGAAAGCGTCGCCACTTTGGTCAAAATGAATGTAATGGTGCTTGTAGAAAAGGATGCCGGGCTTAAAGCTTATGCCAGCAATTCCGAGTACGAGGCTGCCGGAGCAAAAATAGAAACCAAAGAAAACGTAATAAGCCAATCGGAAGTATTGGTAATGGTCAATCCTCCTCAAAAAGCGGAATTGGCATTGATGAAAGAAGGTAAGGTTTTAGTAGCTGCTCTTAATCCATATTTCAATAAAGAATTGGTTAAGGATTTGGCGGCAAAAAACATTACCAGTTTCAGCATGGATGTCATTCCGCGTACAACTCGTGCTCAGGCTATGGATATTTTATCGTCTATGGCTACGGTTGCCGGTTACAAAGCAGTGTTGACGTCCGCCAATACGTTGCCGAAATTCTTCCCGATGTTTATGACTGCCGCCGGAACCATCACTCCTGCCAAGTTGTTGATTTTGGGTGCCGGAGTTGCTGGATTACAGGCCGTAGCCACTGCCCGTAAGTTGGGCGCTGTGGTTGAAGTGTTCGACGTGCGTGCTGCCGTTAAGGAACAGGTTATTGGACTTGGTGCTAAATTTGTTGATGTAGAAGGTGCTATTGACGACAAAGCCGCTGGTGGTTATGCCGTGGAACAAACTGACGAATTTAAACAACGCCAGGCACAAGCCGTACACGATCATGCCATTAAATCGGATGTGATTATCTGTACCGCCCAGATTCCTGGTAAAAAAGCTCCCGTTCTGCTGAAAAAAGCTACCGTGGAAGCCATGAAACCCGGTTCGGTAGTAATTGATATTGCTGCTTCTACCGGTGGTAACTGCGAATATACCCAAAACAATGCAACCATTGTTCAGAATGGGGTTACCATTATCGGTAATTCTTTCCTCGCTGTGGATATGCCTACGGATGCCAGCAAGATGTTTGGTAAAAACGTAATCAATTTTCTTAAGTTGATGATTACCAAAGAAGGTGGTCTGAATCTGAACTGGGACGACGATATTGTAAAAGGTACTGCCGTAACTCATAACAAGGAAATCGTTCACGAAAGAGTAAAATCAATAATCAACAATTAAAATATAAAAATTTATGGAAGATGTATTAAAATTTTTCATGGAAAACAAAGATTTGATATTCATTATCATTTTGTCTGTATTCCTTGGAATCGAAGTTATATCGCACGTTCCGGCTGTTTTGCACACCCCGCTGATGTCGGGAGCCAATGCAATTCACGGGGTTGTTATCATTGGCGCCATTATTGTTATGGGTCATGCCAAAGACACCTTACCGATGGTGCTTGGCTTTATTGCCGTTATTTTAGGGACGCTTAACGTAGTCGGTGGTTTTGTTGTTACCGACCGTATGCTCGAAATGTTTAAGAAAAAGAAACCGAATAAATAAGCAAAGCTATGGATACAATTCAAAAAGTCATTCAATTTTCGTCCGAAATTTCTATACTTGAAATTTCTTATATCGTTGCTTCCGTTTTATTTATCCTTGGATTAAAAAAACTAAGCCATCCCGATACTGCCCGCAGTGGTAATCTCTGGGCTGCTGCCGGTATGATTGCCGCCATCCTCTTTACTATTCTTTTTCATAAAATAGATGGAGAAAATATTGGAAATATACCCTGGATTTTAAGTGCGTTAGCTATTGGAACCGTTGTTGGCTGGTATGCAGCACGCAAAGTGAAAATGACGGCTATGCCGCAGATGGTTTCTCTGTTCAATGGAATGGGTGGCGCCTGTGCCGCTTTAATTTCCCTGATGGAATTTCCAAAGATGCAAATTAAACTTGCTGCTTTACCAATTCCAGCAACCAATATGCTGAACGGCGAAGCCATTGCCATCCTCCTCGGATTGATGATCGGTGGTGTTTCTTTTGCCGGTAGTATGATTGCTTTTGCTAAACTGGATGGCCGCATTGGCGATATAAAACATCCTATTCTGCGAATCATCAACCTTAGTTTTCTTGCACTGCTGCTGATTTCTATAGGTTTTATCATGACTCTTGCTCCAAATCCAGATAGCAACCTGGTTATTTATTTGTTTGCTGCTGCTGCCTTAATCTATGGAGTAACTTTTGTAATGCCTATCGGTGGTGCCGATATGCCCGTAGTGATTTCGTTACTGAACTCCTTTACCGGTGTGGCTGCTGCCATGGGCGGTTTTCTTTATAGCAACCAGGCCATGCTCACCGGCGGTATCCTTGTAGGATCATCGGGAACCATACTTACCATCCTGATGTGTAAAGCCATGAACCGTTCGCTGATCAATGTAATTATTGGTGCTTTTGGTGGAAAAGCGGCTTCCGCTGCTTCTTCCGGCGAAAAATCCGTAAAGGAAATTACCCTCAGCGATGCTTCTATTCTGCTTAGTTATTCGCAAAAAGTGTTTATCGTTCCCGGTTACGGATTGGCCGTAGCCCAGGCTCAACATCTTTGCCATGAATTGGATACTTTGCTGGCAAGTAAAGGTGTAGAAGTTAAATATGCTATTCATCCCGTTGCCGGACGTATGCCCGGTCATATGAACGTTCTGCTTGCCGAAGCCGACGTACCTTATGAAAAACTGGTTGAAATGGATGATGCAAACCAGGAAATGCAAAATACCGATGTGGTTATCGTTATCGGAGCCAACGACGTGGTGAATCCTGCCGCTGAAGATGATCCAGGCAGCCCCATTTATGGCATGCCAATCATCAAAGCATCGGAAGCTAAAAACGTTATTGTGATGAAACGCAGTATGGCTACCGGTTATGCCGCCATCGAAAATAACCTGTTCTACCATCCTAAAAACCGTATGCTCTTTGGCGATGCCAAAGCTACGTTACAGAAACTGATTGCCGAAATCAAAGCATTGTAACAGCAAACGGTATTTTAATATATAAAAAGGCCACTCCTAAAGGGTGGTCTTTTTTTTAACCCAAACAGTAGTAGCAAAAAATGATTTTATCACTGATAATGGCAAAGCTATCGTATATTTGTTGATCTTTTCGTAGTTATGCCATTGTAAACCGAAAGTTTACTACAGCTTATAATTTATGCAATAGAATACCTTTTTTAAAATAGCGTATGAAACTTTTTTATCGTCAGTTTGGTTCGGGTAAGCCCATCATTATCCTGCATGGTTTGTTCGGCATGTCCGACAATTGGGTAAGCATAGGAAAACAATTATCGGAACATTTTGCGGTATATATTCCCGATATGCGAAACCACGGGCAATCGCCTCACGATGATGTTTTCAGTTTTTCCGCTATGGCGGATGATGTTTTGGAGTTGATCGATGATAATCATCTTGGGAATATAACGCTTATCGGCCATTCCATGGGCGGAAAAGTGGCCATGCAGTTGGCGTTGAATCATGGCGACAAAGTTGATCGGCTAATGGTAATTGATATCAGTCCGGGGAAATATCCGGTACGTCATAGCCAGCAGCAGGTGGTGGAAGCCATGCAGCGTGTTTCTCTTACCGGCATAACTTCACGCAAAGGAATAGAGGATCAGCTTTTATATTCCATTCCCGATTTCCGCACCCGGCAACTGGCAATGAAAAATCTCTTCCGCACCATAGACAATACTTTTGCCTGGCGGCTTAATCTCGAAGCGATTCATTGCAATATAGATATGCTTTTCGACAGCGTGGAAAGCGATTCAACCTTCGGCAAACCGGTAATTTTTATACGTGGCGGCCAATCGGATTATATAAATAATGACGATCGGGAAAAGATTCTGAAACTTTTTCCCGATGCTACATTGGAAACCATCCCCCAGGCTGGCCATTGGGTTCATGCTGATGCTCCCGGGGAACTTCTAAGGATAATGAACGATTTTATGGTCATGAAATAGCTTGACAGGTTTTTAGTCCAATTTCAAAACGAAAGAATTAAAATAAAAAGAATGAAACGGCAAATTAACTTTAATCGCTCCAAATGTTAGACATTTTAGGCGCTTGAACCATAAAATGTCTTTTAAATCGTAATTCGTAATTTGTAATTCGTAATTAGAATTAAATCGTTCCCTCGTCTAACTTTTTGCCCCATTCCTTGAACTGACGTTTTTTCCAATCGCCCTTGTGGTAAATATAACTTGCGATTAACGGCAGAACGGTAGTGGCTTCGGCATATACCATTTGTTCATAAACGGTATTTACCTTGCCCCAGGATGCAGCTTCTTTAAGCGTAGAACTTGAACAGGCTCCGTCGCGTACATCGGCAACGGTAAGCTGAACGGCATATTTATGTTTTGGGATGTCTTCATATCCTAAGATTTCGGCACAAACAACCGTGTCTTGTGCAAAATTCTTGGGAACGCCTCCGCCTATCATAAACAAACCGGTGGTATGGGCGGCTATTTTTATTTTTGTCAGCTCCAGAAAATCTTTAACAGAGTCAATGCTTACATGCTTATCGGGATGCTCAACCTGATGCTTCACCAATCCGAACCCGGCACTACTGTCGCTGAAAGCAGGGCAAAAAATAGGTACATTATTTTCAAAAGCTACCTGTACCAGCGAATCCTTTTTAACGGAATGTTTGGTCAGATACCTTCCCATTTCGCGGATGAATTCCCGGGATGAATATGGGCGTGGTTCCAAAGATTCGGCAACGGCTTTGATACCCATATCGCAATGCTGAAGTTCTTCTTCATCAATAAACGTATCGTAGATGCGGTCGATATAGAGGCTGCGCAATAGGTTATCGTCGCTGAAAGGAGTACCTTTGTAATGTTTAAAGCCAAGAGCTTCAAAAAAATCCATGTCCACAATGGATGCTCCGGTGGCAACAACTACATCAATCATTTTATTTTTAACCATGTCAACATACACCTGCATACAGCCACCGGCGCTGGTGCTTCCGGCGAGGGTAAGTATGTTGGTACAACCTTCCTCGTTCACCATCATCCCGTATATGTTGGCTGCAATAGCGGTATCTCTCGATGTAAAAGACATGCCACTCATAGCATTTATTATTTGAGTGGAATCAAACGACTTAATATCAATGTGCTTAATGGTTTCCTTTAGTAAATCACTTTTTTTCATCCGTAAATAATTTTTTAGTTATAGGTTGGATGAAATTCGTTCTCCCAGATGCTCGGAAGGACGAATTCCATGACCAAAATGTTTGGCAAAATTAATGAATTTATTCAACGTGATTAATAAACTTATAGGTAAGCATCTGATAAAGCAGCTTAGCAGCCAGAAAATCGGGAGCTTTGTTATGCCTGTTGGGGCAAAGTTCAACAATATCAAAGCCGACTACGTTAGTTTTTTGATTAACCGAACGCAGAAAGTCCAATATCTGAAACCATAACATGCCGCCGGGCTCAGGCGTGCCGGTAGATGGCATAATGCTTGGATCGAGTACATCCAGATCAAAGGTGATATACACATTTTTAGTCAGTTTATTTAGCAGATCGAACATCCAGTTGTTGGAATCATAAATTTTATCTGCATAAAAAATACGATCGGTGTCGATATGTTCACGTTCCTCGGCACTCATACTCCGGATACCTACCTGCAGGAAGGGGCCCATTTCCTTAACCCTGGCCATGACACAGGCATGGCTGTAGGGCGAGCCTTCATATTCGGGACGCATGTCGGCATGTGCATCAAGCTGAATTATGGTTAAATCGTCATATTTTTCAAAATATGCTTTTATGGCTCCGATGCTTACGGAATGTTCGCCACCGATAGTTACCGTAAACTTATTTTTTTTAAGATACATATGGACTTGTTCGTAGACCTTCTGAACCATTTTTTCGGGTTTCTTTTCCGATTTTAGGAATGGAGCAGTGAAAATACCTTTTTTATGAACTTCACTGTCGGTTTCGATGTCGTATATTTCCATATTTTCCGAAGCTTCAAGCAGAGCTTCCGGTCCTTTATCCGAACCTTTTATCCAGGTACTCGTTCCATCGTAGGGAACGGGCAAAATCACGATTTTGGAAGATTCTAATTTACAGAATTCTTCCGGCAGACCACCAAAATTCATTTTTTTAGGGTTTAAATTATTATATCAAAAGTAAAAGTACAATTAAAAACCGGAATACAGCGCTAATATCCCAGAATTTTTAACATTGATTTATGACTTTGCTCTTTAGCAAAGAGTTTTGTGGTGTATTCCCCTTCTTCATCGAGGTCGATAATAATGTGTTTGGGCGCCGGAATCATGCAATGCTGTATTCCGCCATAGCCTCCTATGGATTCCTGATAGGCTCCGGTATGGAATAATCCGATATATAATGGTTCGTTAATATCCTTGATTTTAGGCAAAAAGATGGCATTCGCGTGAGCTTCGGCATTATAATAATCTTCGCTGTCGCAGGTAAGTCCGCCTAAAAATATCCTTTCATATTCTGCATCCCAATTATTGATGGCAAGTAAAATGAATTTTTGATTTACCGCCCAGGTATCGGGCAATGTGGTCATGAACGAACTATCAATCATATCCCAAAGCTCACGATCGTTTTGCTGCTTTTGGTCAATAATCGAATAAAGAGTCGCTCCACTTTCCCCCACAGTAAACGAACCAAACTCGGTAAAGATGTTCGGTTCGGGCACCTTATTCCGATCACAAATATTCTTAATCTGTGCAATAATTTCTTCCGACATGTATTCGTAATCATAATCGAAGTTTAATGAATTCTTTATTGGGAAGCCGCCGCCTATGTTTAATGAGTCGAGTTCGGGGCATACTTGTTTCAATTCACAATAAAGATTTACGCATCGCGAAAGTTCATTCCAGTAATAGGCCGAGTCGCGTATACCGGTATTAATAAAGAAATGAAGCATCTTCAATTCAAAACGGGGATCGCTTTTGATTTTTTCGAGATAATATGGAATAATATCATTGTACCGGATGCCAAGGCGGGAAGTATAAAATTCAAATTTAGGTTCTTCTTCCGCAGCCACACGGATACCAATCTTGCATTTCTCTTTCATCAGGTTATCGTATTTATCCAACTCAAACTTATTGTCGAGTATCGGAATGACATTGATAAAACCGCCATTTACCAGATTGCATATATTTTCAATGTATTGCGGACGTTTAAAACCATTACAAATAATATAATTATCCTTTGCAAACAACCCTGATTCATAAAGTTGTTCAATAATGGGTATATCAAAAGCAGAAGATGTTTCGAGGTGTACGTCGTTTTTAAGCACTTCTTCGATGATAAACGAAAAATGGGAACTCTTGGTACAGTAGCAATAATGATATTCGCCATCGTAATCGGCTTTTGCCATGGCTACATTGAACATTTTCTTAGCCTTTTGAATCTGATGCGATATCTTGGGCAAATAGGTTATTTTCAAAGGGGTTCCATATTGCTTGATGATGTCCATAAGAGGGATATTGTTAAAATATAATTCATTATCAACAACGTGAAACTCTTCTTGCGGAAAATCAAATGTCTGTTCAATCAGGTCAATATATTTGTTTTTCATGGCATAAAGTGCTTAATTGATTTTAGGCCGCAAAAATAATCTAATTGTGGTTGAAATTAATAAAAAAATTAATGTAAGTCATTTACTTTAGCAAAAATTAGCCAATCCGGAAACGTTGGATTGGTTAATTAATATGAAATTTTAGTAACCCATTGTTTTTGATTTTTTTTAATGACCATAATTTTTTTTATTTTACTTTTGAAAAGATTTTAACGATTACAATCATTGATGTCCAAAATACCGTTTAATTCTTTTGCTGACAAGAATTTCTGCATTATCATTCCCACGTACAATAACTCGCAAACACTTGAAAACATTTTGCTTGGCGTTATTAAGTACACGGATAATGTTATTGTTATCAACGATGGCTCTACGGACGATACTTCGGATATTCTTAAAAAATTTTCTCGACTACCCGTTATAAATCAGAAAAAAAACTTTGGTAAAGGATATGCCCTGCGTACAGGTTTTAAGTATGCTGCTGAAAGAGGATTTGATTATGCTATTACTATTGATTCGGACGGACAGCATTTACCCGACGATATTCCGGTTTTTTTAAATGCAGCCAAGGAAAATAAAAACGCAATTATTATTGGCTCCCGCAACATGGAACAGGAAGGAATACCACGAAAGAGTAGTTTCGGACATAAGTTTTCCAATTTCTGGTTTTGGGTCGAAACCGGCATTAAACTATCGGATACTCAGTCGGGATACCGTTTGTATCCGTTAACGGAGTTGAAAAAGATACATTTTTTTATGCGTAAGTTCGAATTTGAAATTGAAGCTATCGTTCGTGCTGCCTGGAGAGGAATACCTGTGATTTCTGTACCGATAAACGTTGTTTATGCTCCTAAAGAAACCCGCGTTTCACATTTTCGTCCCATAAGAGATTTTACGCGCATAAGTATTATGAATACATTTTTGGTTTTTATTGCCGTATTCTGGGTAAAACCTTTCTCATTTATACGTGGTCTGAACCGGGAAAATATCCGAAAATTTTTCGACGACCAGTTATTCAATCCCGCAGAATCGCATAGGACCAAAGTTTTTTCGGTGATGTTGGGTGTGTTTATGGGCGTTTCTCCTTTCTGGGGATATCAGATGGCTCTGGCGCTTTTTTTGGCTTACGTGCTTAAGATTAATAAGATGATAACGCTCATCGCGTCCAATATCAGCATACCCCCCTTGATACCGTTTATTGTCTGGGCAAGCTATGCCATGGGTGGCTTAGCTTTGGGTGATAGGGCAACTCGCCTGAATTTGAGTGCCGGCATCAATCTTGAATTTATACGGATAAATTTAGTTCAATATATTATAGGTAGTATTTGCCTTGGGGTGGTGTTGGCTGTTTTTTCTGGAATAGTTATGTATTTGTTCTTAGTGTTTTACAAAAGAATCAAACCGACAACAAAATAACCGAATAAATATGGCAAGGATTTTTTTATTTTTATTTCAATTTTTTAAAAAACATCGGTTACTGTTTGTTTTTCTTATTGTTTTTTCGTTTTTGTTTATCGGTTACTTCGCTTCAAAAATCAGGTTGGAAGAAGATATTTCCAAATTCATTCCGCAAAATAAAAAAACTGAAAAATTCAATTTCGTTTACCGTAATTTAAAACTATCGGATAAGCTGATAGTTAATATTCATTTTGCTGATTCCAATGCCACATCGGATCCCGAAAAGTTGATTGCCGTATCGAATGATTTTGTTAACTGTTTACAAAAAGAATATGGGAATGAATATATTAAAGAAATTACGCATCAGATAGCCGATGATGATCTTTACGACGTTTATGATTCGTTCTATAATTACCTTCCCGTTTTTCTCGATTCAACCGATTATTCTCAGATTGACAGCCTCATTACCGAGAAAAAACTCCGGCAGCGAATTAGTGGGAACTATAAAGCATTGATGTCGCCAACCAGCTTAGTCCTGAAAAAGTTCATCAGCCGCGACCCGCTGGGCTTGACCTCGTTGGCATTAAACAAGCTGAAAAGCCTTCAGGTGGATAAAAATTTTGATGTTCTCGACGGCCATATCTTCTCGAAAAACCATAAAAATTTATTGATGTTTATTGTTCCGGCAAATCCGGTGAATGAAACTTCGAAAAATGGGAAATTGCTAAATGGCATAGATAAAATCATTGATAGTCTTAGTATTGTTTCAAATCAGAAAATAAATATTGAATATTATGGCGGGGTTGCCGTGAGTGTTGGTAATGCCAGTCAACTGAAAAAAGACACGATGCTGACGCTTACGTTAGCGATAATTATCATTGTGCTGTTTATCAGCATTTATTTTAAAAAGAAGTACGTATCGTTTATCATATTATTACCGGTATTATTCGGAGCTGCTTTTTCTCTGGCAATCATTTACTTAATAAAAGGCTCTGTTTCAACTATTGCCATTGGATCCGGCTCGGTTGTACTGGGAATTGCCATCAATTACTCGCTTCATGTTTTCAGCCATTTCCGACATAAAGGCAACGTGAAAACGGTGCTCGAAGATTTAAGCAGTCCGATGACGCTCGGCAGTTTTACAACCGTGGGCGCATTCCTTGGATTGCTCTTTGTGAAATCGGATACCCTCAGGGATTTTGGCTTATTTTCGGCATTATGTCTTGTTGGCGCTATTATTTTCTCGCTTATTGTGTTGCCTCACATGCTTGGTGAAGATAAATCAACAGGAAAAGAAACATTTACGCCCCAAGAAACGTTTATTGACCGAATTTCGGAATACCGGATGAAACGACATACCGGTCTTTTCGCTTTTTCTATTTTTATTTTAACGATTTTTTTCTATCATCTTTCGCAAAAAGTTGGTTTTGACAGCGATATGATGAAATTGAATTATGAATCTGCAAAAACAAAAACTGCCGAACAAAACCTGAATAAAATCAGCGATATTTCTGTAAAATCAATGTATTTGGTTTCCACCGGTAAAACCCTGGATGAAGCATTGGAAAACAACGAGAAGATACAGAATAATTTACAACAGTTCAAAAATCAGAAGGTTATTGTTAATTATACCAATATTTCTTCCTTGTATCCTTCCCGCTCGCTTCAGAAAAAAAAGATAGAATATTGGAACCATTACTGGACAAAAGAAAAGAAAACGAAATTACTTCAATTGCTGACGGTTATTGGCAAAGAAAATAATTTCAACGCCAAGGCTTTTAGCGGTTTCAAGCAATGGTTAAACAGCGATTTTAAATCTATAAATGCCGAACAATCCGATAAAATTCACCGTTTGTTTCTCGATAACTGGATAACCGAAACCCCAAATCAAAGCTTGGTGGTTACCATGTTGAAAATAAATCAGCCAAATAAAAACATTATCCATAAATCCTTTGAACATGACCCGGATTTGATCGTTTTCGATAAGTCCTTTCTTACGACCCAATTTGTTGGTATAATCAATAATGATTTTAATTTAATTTTTTATATCTCCACTCTCTTGGTATTCTTCACATTATTGATTTCCTACGGGCGTATTGAACTGGCAGTTATCGTATTTATTCCCATGTTGGTAACCTGGTTCTGGATTATGGGGATAATGTATTTATTGGGAATAAACTTCAATATCATCAATATCATCATTGCAACCTTCATTTTTGGTTTGGGCGACGATTACGGAATTTTTGTAATGGACGGATTATTACAGGAATATAAAACGGGCAAGAAAAACCTTTCTTCCTATAAAACGGCAATTTTTCTTTCGGCTTTCACAACCATTATCGGCGTAGGGGTGTTAATTTTTGCCAAACATCCCGCCCTGAGATCCATAGCTGTAATCTCGATTATCGGGATGTTTTCGGTGGTTTTTATCTCCTACACTTTCGAACCCATTATGTTCCGGTGGCTGATTTTTAAAAATTCAAAAAAGCGTTCGGTACCCATTACCTGGTTCTGGATTATTTACACTCCTATTTTTTATGCCTTTTATTATCTAAATGTTTTAGGGAACCTAATATTTGGGCTTACTGTATTTAAAGTTTTACCGCTAAAGAAAAAAACACGTGATCTTTTGTTCCGTTATTTTATGATGATAAGTTCGTGGCTGACCATTTACATGATGTTTTTGGTTAAAAAGAAATTTATCAACCTGAATAAAAATACCTTTGCCAAACCAGCGGTAATTATTTGTAACCATCAGAGTATTATTGATATTCCTTTGTCAATGATGTTTACGCCCAAAATGATCATACTTACAACCGATTGGGTTTGGAATAATGTAGTTATTGGTAAAATTGCCCGTATGGCCGATTTTTATCCCGTTTCTTCCGGCATTGATACTTTGCTCCCGCAATTACAGGCCAAAGTGGACGAAGGATATTCCATTTTTGTGTTTCCCGAAGGACATCGTTCAAAAGACCTAAAAATTCAACGTTTTCATAAAGGCGCGTTTTATATTGCCGAAAAATTGCAACTTGATATCTTACCGATGGTTATGCACGGGAGCGGCGATTATGTCTCTAAAAATGAATTTTTTGGTAAAAAAAGCCGGATTACTGTCAAATTTCTCGATAGAATACCTCCTGACGATAAACGGTTTGGTGAAGGCTATTCCGAACGTACCAAAAAGATTAAGGAATTTTTCATGGGAGAATTTGAGGAAGTAAGGAAAACCTATCAAACTCCTGAATATTTTAGCAACAGGCTTTTAAAAAATTATATTTACAAAGGTCCGGTTCTGGAATGGTATGTCCGGATAAAGTTACGACTGGAAAACAATTATAATTCCTATTTGGAGCATGTGCCCAAGACGGGTAAAATTGTAGATTTGGGTTGCGGGTACGGATATTTCACTTTTCTAATGGCCTTTTTGTCGGAAAACCGAAAAATTACCGGTGTGGATTACGATGCCGAAAAGATAGCTCTTGCGTCTCACTGCGGATGTAAGAATAAAAATACTGAATTTGTTTGCTGCAATGTAATGGATTTTCAATTTGAAAAATCCGATGCCTTTATTTTAAACGATGTCCTGCATTATTTGCCCGAGAACGATCAGGAAAAGCTTTTGCAAACCTGCATCAAAAATCTTAACGATGGAGGAAGCATTTTGATTCGGGATGCCGACAGCGAACTGAACAACCGGCATCGCGGCACACGTTTTACCGAATTTTTTTCGACAAAAACCGGTTTTAACAAAACAAAAGACCAACATCTATATTTTACACCCGGAAGCCGGATTGAAAATTTAGCTTTAGCACATCATTTAAATTTGCAAAAGGTTGATCATTCAAAGCTAACATCAAACGTGTTGTATATCCTCAAAAAATCAGATTTGTAAAAAATGCAAAAGTACGACGTGGTCATCATCGGGAGTGGATTGGGCGGATTGCTTTGTGGTTACATGCTGGGCAAGGAAGGGTTGAGCGTTTGTATTGTTGAGAAAAATAAACAGTTGGGCGGTTGCCTCCAGGTTTTTGAACGCAACGGAAGTATTTTTGATACCGGCGTACATTACATCGGCAGTCTCGATAAGGGTCAAATCCTGAACCGGTATTTTACGTATTTTGGCTTGACGGATAAGCTTAAAATGAAAAAGCTCGAAGCGGATAGTTTCGATCGTATCGGGTTTAAGGATGATGAAAATGGCTATCCTTTTGCTCAGGGGCACCAGCATTTCATTGATACGCTTTTGCCATATTTTCCCAAAGAAAAACAAGGACTTACACGATATATCAACAAAATGAAGGAGATAGCGCAGGCTTTTCCATTAAACAACCTCCGGTATTCGGAAGAAAATGAAATGGACTTACGCTATTTTAAAGAAAATACCCGCGATTTCCTTCGTTCAATAACATCCGATAAAAAATTGCAAAATGTGCTGGCGGGTGGAAATTTTTTGTACGGAGGCGATGCTGTAAGCGCTCCGCTGTATGTTCATGCATTGATAAGCAATTCGTTTATCGAAAGCGCCTGGCGCCCGGTAGACGGGAGTGCCCAGATTGCCAAAATACTTGCTCTGGGCATCATCAGCCAGGGCGGAACTTTTTGCAATAATTGCAAAGCGCAGAAGTTTATTTTTAAAGAAGGTGCTCTGAAATACATTCAACTATCGGATAATGAATTGATTGAAGGAAAATATTTTATTTCAGATATTCACCCGGCCCGAACCCTTCAGATGCTCGATACGCCGCTTATCCGCAAAACGTATCGTGAACGTTTGATGACTTTAGATAACAGTCTGTCCACTTTTATTTTGTATATCAAACTGAAAAAGAATTCATTTTCCCAAATGAATCATAATTTCTATTATTTCAACGATACGGATGTGTGGAAAGCGGCAAAGTATCAGACCAACGAATGGCCATCGCAATACATGCTGCTGACCCCCGACCATTCCGTTTCGGACGATTTTGCCGATACCATGATAATAATGAGCTATATGCGTTTTGATGAGGTAAAACGATGGGAAAATACGAGCGTTGGACAAAGAGGCCTTGATTATCTGAATTTTAAACAAGAGAAAGCCGAATTATTGCTCGACTTAGTCAGCCAAAAATTTCCAGAGATACGCAAACATATTTTATCATATTACACTTCTACGCCTCTCACCTTGAGGGATTATACAGGCAGCAGCGAAGGATCCATGTTTGGTATTTTACGCCAGAGCGATGATCCATACCGGACGAGGATTTTTGCACGCACACATATTTCCAATTTATTTTTTACGGGTCAGAATACCGTTATGCACGGCATCCTTGGGGTTACCATTGGCTCGGTAGCTACCTGCGGCGAAATTACCGGACTAAAATATTTGATTGAAAAGATTAACCAATGTCAATAAACAAAGAGAAAATTAAACAAAGATCACTAATTACCGTAGCGGCTTTAGCGATAGTGATTGGGTTGCTGGCGATTTATTTTAAATACATAATTCCGCTTTCGCCTCCTCAATGGAATGATTTGCATGCGCTGAAAACGGAAAGAGTCAAGGTAGGAGATAATTTTTATGTGTTGGGGAATAACTGGCTCAGAAAAAACAAACAGGGACTATGGGAAATGTATGTGGAGGGAAATGCTTTCGACCGCGGGGTGGTGAATGGCAAGCTTAGTCAGGATCTTCTGATAAATCAGGAAAACACATTTGTGAATCAAATAAATACACTTATACCTTCAAAATTTTACCTTGGTTTTCTCAACAACTTTGTTGCTCTGTTCAATCGGAACATCGATAAGTATGTAAGCCCGGAATACCTTTTGGAGATTTATGGTATATCACATTCTGCATCCGACAGTTATGAAAAATATGGATCGAAGTATCAGCGTATCCTCAATTATCATGCGGCACACGATATTGGCCATGCATTACAAAATCTGCACATGGTTGGCTGTACATCATTCTCCGTCTGGGGAAATAAGTCTTCGGACGGCAACCTGCTGGTAGGGCGTAATTTCGATTTTTACTTTGGTGATGAATTTGCGCGTGACAAAATCGTTTGTTTTCTCAGTCCCGACAAAGGGTATAAGTTTATGATGGTTACCTGGGGCGGAATGGTAGGCGCCGTTTCGGGAATGAACGAAAAAGGATTGACCGTAACCATCAATGCTGCCAAATCGGAAATCCCGTTGGGAGCGCGAACGCCCATTTCCATCGTTACCCGCGAAATCCTGCAATATGCCGGAAATATCAGCGAAGCCTATGCAATAGCAAGCAAACGCCGGACTTTTGTTTCGGAATCCATCATGATAGGTTCGGCGGCGGATAATAAAACCGTAATTATTGAGAAAACTCCTTCACAAACGGTGCTTTATTCTACCGCCAATGATTATATTATAAGTACCAATCATTTCCAAAGCAAAATACTTGGTAAAAGCAAACCCAATGTGGAATTTATGAATCAGAGCTCTACAGTCTATCGTTACCAAAGAGTAGGGGAGTTGCTCAATCGGTATCCCAAAATTAATTACCAGATTGCAGCGAAGATCCTTCGAAATCAGGATGGACTTGGCGACCGCAACATCGGGATGGGCAACGAAAAAGCCATCAACCAGTTGATTGCTCATCATTCGATAATTTTTGAACCGGCAAAGTTGCTCGTCTGGGTTTCGGGCAACCCTTACCAGCTTGGGGAGTATGTTTGTTATGATTTAAATACGATTTTTTCAAAATACCGTGGACTAAAACAAAACATAGAAATAAGCAAGGCGGATTTGAACATTCCAGCCGATACGTTTTTGGGATCGAAAGGCTATCAGAATTATCAGTTTTACCGGAAATATCTTCAGAAAATAAAGAATTTTACCGGATTTAAACAGGAAAATGCCAGGAATCCCCAAATAATAAATCAATTTATTTCTTCAAATCCAGAATATTATGAAACTTATGCTATTTTAGGTGATTATTATTGCTGGGAAAAGGTGTATGAAAAATCCATAAAATATTATACTTTAGCCCTCTCGAAGGAAATTCCTGATTTGAATGAGCGAAATAAAATTATTAAATTAAGAAACAAGTGTTTAGCAAACTGTCCTAAATAGGCAGAAGCTAAGCGCGAAAGGAAAAGATTTGATTAACAACAGCGTAAAAAATAACGACAAAACATGAAATTTAAACTTATTTATCCAAAATGGGAGAAGCTGGAAGGTCAGACCACCTTCAACCTACCGCCACACGGACCGGTTGTATTTGCCGCTACACTTCCCGAATATGTTGATATAGATTTTGTTGATGAAAATGTTGAACCTTTGACTATTGACAATTCCTGCGATTTTGTAGGCATTTCGATGATGCTTACCACGCAAATCAAACGGGGTTGGGCTATAGCCGATGAATACCGTAAGCTTGGCATTAAAGTGATGTTCGGTGGCATTTCAACCATGCTTCATGCCGAAGAAACCCTTCCGCATGCCGATGCCATTTTTTTGGGTGAATCGGAAGGCAGGATGGAAAAAGTGCTGGACGACTGGAGGAACAACCGTTTACAAAAAGTTTATAATTTTATGAACAACCGTCCGGATATTGCGCTGGTAGGTCCTGCCCGCCGCGATATTCTTAACCGCGACCTGTATTATCATAAAGGTGTGCAAATGGTTGATTTGTTTCATGCTTCGCGGGGTTGCCATTTCAGTTGTTATCCATGCGCCGTTTCTTACCTCGGAGGCAGGGATTTTCGTCCGCGTCCCATACATAAGGCCATCGAGGAATTGGAAACCATCGAAAATAATCGTCTTTTTATTGTTGATAATTCGTTGGCTCAAAATACCGAATGGGAAAAAGAGCTTTTCAAAGCCATGATACCGCTGAAGAAAAACTGGTGTAGCCATACCATAGAGGATAAACCTGAAGTGCTGGAACTGGCTGCTAAAGCTGGGGCATGGTATGTTTATCAGGCCGTTTTTGATACGTCCGATTATATTCGTAACCGTATTAAACAATACCACGATTTCGGAATTGGTGTGGAGGGAACCATCCTTCTGGGGCTTGACAATCAAACGGAAGATGATATCTTACGCCTGATTGATTTCCTTCTCGAAATTGACCTCGACCTTGCCGAATTTACCGTGCTTACGCCATTCCCGCATACCAAAGCCTGGGACGATATGGTGAAAGAAAAACGCATTTTTAATTTCGACTGGAACGATTATAATGCCGGCAAAGTGGTGTTCCATCCTAAGAATATGTCTGCCGAACGTTTGCAGGAACTTTATTTCCACGCCTGGAATACCTTTTACAAGGACGAAACCCAGAACCAGAAAATGTTCAAGCTGTTCCGTCAGGTGGTTACCAAGGAAATGGATGAAGGTACGTATCGCTCACGGCGAATGGACCTGGCAAATTCAAGTTTTGGACAAAAAGTGGAGCGAAAAATTGCAAGTTTATAAATACTAATGTGTTGTTGTTAAAATGTTGAATAATAAAAAGTATTTGGATACAATTTACAATTATAAAGGAGAATGGGGTATCGATTCCCAATGCGGGTTGAAAATAAGCTCTGCCGCAAATGGGAAAACGGTGATTATAGCCACCGAGCTTTACGACAAAAACCCCGGAACGTCGGTTACTCAATGGAATACGTACTTGGCTACCGAGTTATGTATAAAGAATGGCATCGCTCCCGATAAACTGATTTTTATAGAACACACTCCCGATAAGGGTTCAAAACTGGCCTTTTACAATGAAACATTTTATAAGGTGGATTTTGAATGGGATGGCAAAAAATTTATTAATCCCAATTGGGAGAAAATACCAAAAGAAACGGTTGAAAAACTACTTAACGGATAGTATTAATTACTTTTATGAGCGAGAAAATCCATTTCCGTAAATTGCCGCCTGCTTTCGTAATGCAGGGTGTAAATGGATTTCGTAACCTTCTTTATCGTTTTCGTATGCTGCTGAATCCTCCGGGGCTTACGTTGTTTGAGATGATTCAGGATTTTTGGGTGGCAAAGGCTCTTGGCGTAGCCAACGAATTGAATATTGCTGAAATACTTTCACAAGGCGATGCTTCCATAAGCGAACTTGCCCAAAAAACCCAAACCCATGAGCCGTCGCTTTACCGTTTGCTGCGTGTGCTGGCAAGCCGCGGCATTTTTAAGGAGAAAAAAGGTAGGATTTTCACCAATACTTATTTCTCTATGGCTCTTATCGAAGGCAAAGGTTCGATGAAATACATGATTCAAAGCCACATTACTTCCAATCAGCTTGCCCTTTTCGGCGAACTGATGTATTGCGTTAAAACCGGTGAGAATGCCTTTAAAAAAATAAATGCTGAAAATACCTTCGATTATTTATCGGCTCATCCCGAAGAATCTGAAATTTTTAACCGCGGCATGAGCGATGCTTCCGGGATGATGACGGAAGCCATCCTTTCGGCTTATTCGTTTAAAAGATTTAACAAAATAGTCGATATCGGTGGTGGCGAAGGGAATCTGCTGGCAGCAATTTTATATGAAAATCCGAAATTAAAGGGAATCCTGTTCGACTTGCCAAATGTGGTTGAAAGAGCTACCCCAAATTTCAGTAAATATGGTTTTGACGGCAGGGCAGAAATCGTAAAAGGAAATTTTTTTACCGGCGTTCCGCAGGGTTCCGATGGGTATCTGATGAAAAACATACTTCACGACTGGAATGATGACGACTGCATCCGTATTTTGGCAAACATTCACCAATCCATGCCGGCAGACGGAACCCTTTTGCTTATCGAAGCCGTGATTGGTGAAGATAACAAGCCCTCGTTTGGTAAGCTGGTGGACTTGCTGATGCTTGTAGGTTCAACTGGAGGAAAAGAACGTACACGTATGGAATACAATAGCCTGCTTTGGCAATCGGGTTTCAGGCTCCGGCGTGTGGTGGCAACTGTGGCTCCTTTTTCCATTATCGAAGCCGTAAAAAAAGATTGATTTATTGGTTTAACTCATTAAGGGCAACCCATGCCATAAATCCCATGCCGGTTTTGAGGCATTGTTCATCTACATCAAAAGTGGAAGTGTGGACGTTGGCAACTATTCCCTTAGCTTCATTTCTGATGCCAAGCCGGTAAAGACTTGCCGGAATTTGCTGCGAATAATAAGCAAAATCTTCGGCAGCCATACGCAAATCGAGTTGTTCCACATTTTCCCTGCCCAGATAATCTATGGCATACGATTGTATCCGGTTGCTCAGAGGCTCGTCGTTGATAAGGTAAGGATAGCCTTTATCGATAAACACTTTGCAGCTTCCGCCCATGCCTTCGGCTAAGGACTGAGCCATTTTTGTAATACGCTGGTGCGCTTCGGCCCGCCATGTTTCATCAAAAGTGCGTATGGTCCCTTCAATAATCACTTCATCGGGAATGATGTTGGTACGACCGTTAGCAATCAATTTACCAAATGACAAAACGGTAGGAATGGTAGGCGAAGCGTTACGGCTTACAATTTGCTGGAGGGCTACAATGATATGGGCAGCAATAACCACCGGGTCGACGTTTAACTCGGGGGTGGCTCCATGGCCACCTTTGCCGATTACGGTAAGGTAAATTTCGTCGGTGGAAGCCATATATTTTCCGCTACGTATTCCTATTTTTCCAACCTCAAGGCTGGGCAGGACGTGCTGTGCAACGATGTTCTCCGGCTTTGGATTTTCAAGCACTCCTTCATTGATCATCATAAAAGCGCCGCCGGGGAATTTTTCCTCCGAAGGCTGAAAAATAAGACGGATACTTCCGCTGAATTCCTGTTTCATCCCATTCATTATCTTAGCTGCGCCTAACAGTGAAGCAATATGTACGTCGTGTCCGCAAGCATGCATCACTCCCGGATTAGCAGAAGCAAATTCTGTTTTGCAGGATTCGGTGATGGGCAAGGCATCCATATCGGCACGCAGGGCAATGGTTTTTGCCGAAGGGTTCATCCCTTCAATGGTCGCAACAATTCCAGTTTGGGCGATGCCTTTTTTATACGGGATATGATATTCATCAAGTTTTGCAGCGATATAAGCGGAGGTTTTAACTTCCTCCATGGATAATTCGGGATGCCGGTGCAAATGCCGTCGAATGGTAATTATTTCGTCGAGATATTCCGCCGAAAGGCGGTGGATCATATTTTTTATTTCCGGAAGGTTCATTTTACCAAAAACATTTTTTTAATCTGTTTTGTTGTTTCCGTATTTAATACCAGATAATAAATGCCGGAGGGAAGATCCTGCGGATGCCAGTCTATGGAATGACTCCCCCCGGATTCGTAACCCCGGAACAAAGTTTCCACCGGGCTGCCAGCGGTATTATATACCTGTAAAAGAATATTCGACTTTTCGTTAAGACTGTAATTGATCCGTGTGGAATTTGAAAAAGGATTGGGCATATTTTGTTCGAGGTAACCCTGATTTTTGCCAAAGGGTGTAAAGATAGAAGATGAACCCATAATAGGACTTCCCGCCTGCACCCATGCTGTATAAATCAATTCCGCCAATGCATGGGAAGCATTTTTGAACAAGAGAGTAGTAAAATATTTCGTGCGGTTCCAGAGCGCTTCTTTATATTCGGCAGAATGGGTATTGCTGTTGATGCTTTTAGCATAATCATCGGCAAGCAACACCGAGTCAATGTAGGTATAATTGGTGTACAAATAATTGAAGACATACTGGTTTACATTGGGTATTACCTCAACGGAAGAACCCGTATAATTGATTTGTCCGACATACGTATCGATCATGGTCGATTCGTAGCGGGAGTGGATGCCGTTGTTGCCGGTATTTTCGCCGTTGTAGTTTTGGGTGATATGTAAAGGCATGTGTCCGTCGCCAACATAATGGCCCAGGTCAGCAGCAAAAAGCACTGCTTTATCCCAGTCGTGACGTTGAAAACAGTTACGGAGCGAATCGAAGGTGGCGACGGTAGCCCAGGGAAGGATGCCATTTCCATAAACAAAAGATTCGCCATAAATAGCGATGACGGAATCTAAAGTCTGCGGAATTCTGCCGGTATAGATAAACTGGTTGTAACTGTCAATGTCAATATAATGTTTTGGGGCTTCAGTAGGGTTTTCGGGTGATTTGCGGTTGTCGGCATCGGAAGCATGTGCGGCAAGGATGGTCGTCCAGGCATTAAACTGGTTCATTTGCTGGTTAAACGATAGTGCAGCGTCGGTATTTATTTTATTATGCCCTTCCCATCCCCAACTCGCGAGCATAAAAGAGACTGCAATCATTCCTGTAAATATAAATATACGTTTTTTCAATTGTTTAAGGATAAAATTTTTGACAAAAATAATGATTATTCGGTTACACCATACAAATTGACCGCCGAGACCCGATAAACAGGGATAAACTTTCCGAAATCCTGCTTGGGAAGGTGGATATGCAGAAAGCAGGATCTAAAAACCAACGGCTAATAGCCAACAGTTATTTATTAATGAGATTATTTACTTCAATTTCAAATATTATCAATTAGTTTCTGTACCTTTGCAAAACTATTATAATAGAATTTTAAAGTAATGTTAACTAAAAAATTAAATATAGGTGGGTTAATGATACCAGTGCCTATTATTCAGGGCGGCATGGGCGTAGGTATTTCATTATCCGGCCTTGCTGCTGCCGTTGCTAACGAAGGTGGTGTCGGGGTAATTTCGGCTGCCGGTCTTGGCCTTGTACATCGGAATCTTGCTATCGATTATCTGGAAGCAAACATTGAGGGTTTGAAGGAGGAAATCAGAAAAGCGAAAGAAAAAACAAAGGGTATTATTGGCGTTAACATTATGGTTGCTATGTCGAACTTTGCCGACCTGGTACGGACTGCTATATCCGAAAAAGCCGATATAATATTCTCGGGTGCCGGACTGCCTATGGATTTGCCGAATTTTTTGAAACCCGGCAGCACTACAAAACTTGTTCCCATTGTATCATCGGGCAGGGCAGCACGACTGATTTGTACGAAATGGAAATCAGCACACAATTACCTTCCCGATGCCATTGTGGTTGAAGGTCCAAAAGCCGGAGGTCATTTGGGTTTTAAGAAGGAACAACTGGAAGACTCGAATTATACGCTTGAAAAGCTGATACCTGAAGTTGTTAAAGAAGTAAAATATTTTGAAGACTTATACCAGCAGGAAATACCGGTGATAGCCGCAGGAGGCATTTATACCGGCGAAGATATTTATAACATCATGCAAATGGGCGCCAAAGGGGTACAGATGGGAAGCCGTTTTGTTACTACCGAGGAGTGTGATGCCTCAATGGGTTTTAAACAGGCTTACATCGACGCCAGCAAAGGCGACATGGAAATCATTCAAAGCCCTGTGGGCATGCCTGGCAGGGCTGTAAATAATAATTTTATCGATAAGGTTAAGCAGGGATTAAAGATTCCCATAAAATGTCCCTTTCATTGCATTAAAACTTGCGATGTGTCGAGCAGTCCCTATTGCATTATCACCGCTTTATATAATGCTTACAAAGGCAATATGGAAAATGGATATGCTTTTGGCGGGAGCAACGCTTACCTTGCCACCAAAATAACTACTGTTAAAGAAATTTTCAAGGAACTGGTTACCGATTTGCAAACGTCCATCAACCGGGCGAAGCAAAAAGCCTGATGATAGGCAGGAAGCAGAAACTAATAGCCGACAGAGCAAATAATATTTTCTATGTGTCCTACTGTGCCTATTGTGGTTTAAAATCAGAAACCAGATGGCAGGAAGCAGAAACTAATAGCCAATAGCCAGCAAATAATATTTTCTATGTGTCCTACTGTGCCTATTGTGGTTTAAAAGCAGAGGGCAGGAAGCAGAAAGCAGAAAGCAGGAAGCAGAAATCAGAAAGCAGGAACTAATAGCCAGCAAATAATATTTTCTATGTGTCCTACTGTGCCTATTGTGGTTTAAAAGCAGGAAGCAGAAATCAGAAATCAGGAACTAATAGCCGACAGTCAGCAAATAATATTTTCTATGTGTCCTACTGTGCCTATTGTGGTTTAAGATCAGAAAGCAGAAAGCAGAGGGCAGGAAGCAGAAACTAATAGCCAACAGCCAGCAAATAATATTTTCTATGTGTCCTACTGTGCCTATTGTGGTTTAAAAGTAGAAAGCAGAGGGCAGGAAGCAGAAACTAATAGCCAACAGCCAGTAAATAATATTTTCTATGTGTCCTACTGTGTCTATTGTGGTTTAAGATCAGAAAGCAGAAAGCAGAAAGCAGAAAGCAGGAACTAATAGCCAGCAAATAATATTTTCTATGTGTCCTACTGTGCCTATTGTGGTTTAAGATCAGAAAGCAGAGGTCAGAAATCAGGAACTAATAGCCAACAGCTAGCAAATAATATTTTCTATGTGTTCTACTGTGCCTATTGTGGTTTAAGATCAGAAAGCAGAAAGCAGAAAGCAGAAAGCAGGAACTAATAGCCAGCAAATAATATTTTCTATGTGTCCTACTGTGTCTATTGTGGTTTAAGATCAGAAAGCAGAAAGCAGAAAGCAGAAAGCAGAAAGCAGAAAGCAGGAACTAATAGCCAGCAAATAATATTTTCTATGTGTCCTACTGTGCCTATTGTGGTTTAAAAGCAGAAAGCAGAGGGCAGGAAGCAGAAATTAATAGCCAACAGCTAGCAAATAATATTTTCTATGTGTCCTACTGTGCCTATTGTGGTTTAAAAACAGGAACTAATGGCCAATAGCCAGCAATCGTTTCTCGTACGTTGATCCTTTCTTTCATCACTTAAGGATATTTCGTACCTTTACAAAAAAAAACTTTGTCAACATTGCAGGATATACAAAACCAGCATCGCCTGGTATGGACAGTAACCCGTTCGGTACTCGAAGCGCAACATTATAAGCAGTTGCGTGGTGGCCGGAAAAAGAAAAGCCACTGGCACCTCTTCGAACGCTTGCTGAAAGTGTTTTTATTTCTGTTAGTCATGGTTAACTTACGCAAACGTGGCTTCCTCCATGCTTCCCATATCGTTGTAAAAGAAAAAACCTTCCTCTTTCCCGATCTTCCTCCCCATTTTGATAACTATCACATTCTTCATCTTACCGATCTGCATCTTGATTCGCTGCCCGGACTGGAAAAGTTGATCGTTAATGCCATAGAAAACCTCGATTATGATACTTGTGTGCTTACCGGCGATTACCGTTTGAAAACCCATGGTGCATATAACCAAATCATGGGACCGTTGCAATATATCGTTTCTGCGGTAAAGGCAAGGGACGGTATTTTTGCCACGCTGGGCAACCACGATACCTGGATGATGGTTGAACCGATGGAAGCCATGGGGATAAAAGTGCTTGCCAACGAAAATCATCCGATAGAACGCGATGGGCAGAAAATAACATTTATTGGTGCCGACGATACGCATTACTATTATACCGATCAGGTATTCCAATGTTTTGAATCGGTGGTGGAAGGATTTAAAATAGCGATGGTACATTCATCAGAACTGTTCGACTTAGCAGCCAATACCAATTGTCGCCTGTACCTTTGTGGACATACCCATGGCGGACAGATTTGCCTTCCGGGGGGAATACCAATACTCACCCACTTGTACGAAAGTAGAAAATTCTATCGTGGTCCATGGAAATACCATGGAATGTGGGGCTATACCAGCGAAGGCTGTGGTACTTCCGGTATCCCTATCCGGTTTAATTCGCAAAGCGAAGTAACACTCATTACGCTTAAACGTGGGTAAACGGAGGAAAAATATCATGACGTTAGGAATAGGAAAAATGGCGAGGAGTTAAAATTTAAAAAAAATTATAGCTATCTTTGAATGTTTTTAGAAAGCGAACATCGGGTAACCAGTCAAAACACTCAGGATGTGTAAAAGCGGGATTTTTAATTAGCATTAAGCAATGAATAAAAAGCTAAACCAAATATTCTGTTTAATAAACGAAAAACTTGGTCTTTTTCTAAGTATAAGTTTGGGTGTATTTTTATTTGTCCTTTTTTTCCAGCCCTTTCCCCTCGACAAGTTTGATTTTAACAACCTCTTGATATTTGTAGCCGGGTTAGGAGCCATCATTTTTCTGTTCATGGTTTTAGTCCGTGTGGCTTTTCCGATGTTCATCCAGAATGAGAACCAAAACAATCACGAACCGCTTATTCCTTCTTACATGGGCGGTTTTATTCTTTTAGTTTTAAGTTCGGTTGCTTTCGCTTTTTATCTGCATTATGTGGGATTGGTAGGTATCTCTTTTTATATCATGCTTAAAGTAGTTTTAATTTGCCTCGCCCCTCCGGTGATCTTATGGCTGTATGATACCCTAAAGGAATTAAAACAACAAAACGAATTGCTGGTTAAAGAAAAGAAAATAATACAGCAACAAATCGAAAAATACGAAGAAGATTACCTGAATAAATCCTTAGAGTTTAGTTCGGAGAACAGTACCGAAAAATTAACCTTTCGTATTGTTGAGGTCGTTTTTATTAAATCTGCCGATAACTATGTGGAAATCGTTTATAAGGAAGATAATCTTTTTAAGAAAAAACTTATACGGAATACTCTTAAAAATATCGAGCAACAAATAAAGCCGTATTCAAATTTTATCCGTTGCCATAGAATCTGCATCGTGAACACACATTATATCGAAAAGCTCAATAGAGATTACAATAATCACTGGCTTACGCTAAAGGGATACGATGAACCAATTCCAGTTTCGCGCCAATATTTATTAAAGCTAAAAGAAACACTCTAATCTGTTGCCGGCATAATCTGTTAGGGACAAATAACACCTGCCCCGGTATTCTGATATTAACCACTCGTTGGGTGTTCCAGCCACTAATTATCCTTAGTTTATCCCTTTTTTCCCCATGGAACTTTATTGAGAATTAATTTTGTAAAGTTTAATTTTAAAATTTTAAAAAACGATGAATATTTTATTGGTATATCCTCAATATCCCGACACCTACTGGAGCTACAAACATGCGTTACGTTTTATTTCCAAGAAGGCTGCAGTACCGCCTCTGGGTTTGATCACCGTATCGGCTATGCTTCCGGCAACATGGCAGAAAAAACTGGTGGACATGAATGTTACTACGCTTCGGACAAGCGATATCGTGTGGGCTGACTATGTTTTTATCAGCGCCATGTATATACAAAAGGAATCGGTAAACAAGGTGATTGAAGAATGCGTAAAGCATAAGGTAAAAATCGTTGCCGGAGGCCCGCTATTTACTCAGGAATTCAACGACTATCCCCAAATTGATCATTTTATATTGAATGAAGCGGAAATCACCTTGCCTCCGTTCCTCAACGACTTAGAAACAGGCTATATTCCCCGAAGAATATACAAAACCGACGAGTATGCCGATGTTACCAAAACCCCGGTGCCCGATTATCATTTATTATCGTTGAAGGACTATGCCTTTATGAGCATACAAGTTACGCGCGGATGTCCCTTTGCCTGCGATTTTTGCGAAATCACTTCACTTTTGGGGCATAAGGTAAGGATGAAAGATACACTTCAGGTAATTAATGAGCTGGATGTGCTTTATCGTCTCCATTGGCGCGGGTCGGTATCTATTGTCGACGACAATTTTATCGGAAACAAAAAAGAAGTTAAATATAATCTGCTTCCGGCCATGAAGACCTGGATGCAAAACCATAAATATCCGTTTACATTTAGCATCCAGACCTCTATAAATATCGCTGACGATGATGAATTAATGAAATTGATGATTGAAACAGGATTAAGCTCCGCTTTTATCGGTATCGAAACCCCGGATGAAATATCGCTTCAGCATTGTAATAAGATACAGAACGAAAACAGAGACTTACTTCAGAGTGTAAAAAAGATACAAAAGAATGGCTTTGAAGTTTCGGGCGGATTTATCGTAGGTTTCGACAGTGATACTCCATCCGTCTTTCAGCGGCAGATAGATTTTATACAACAAAGCGGAATCGTATCGGCAATGGTTGGATTGCTGAATGCGCCAAAGCATACTAAACTGTACGAACGCCTGGAAGCGGAGAACCGGTTGACAGCAGAACCTACAGGGAGCAATACCGACTGTTCGATGAACTTTATCCCCATGATGAATAAGCATGAGCTGTTGGATGGCTATAAAATGATAATTAAAAACATTTATACCTCAAAGCCGTATTATAAAAGGATCCGCCAGTTCTTATTGAATTACCAACGTCCACATCCAAAGAAACAGAAGATAGAATTATCCTATCTGATAGCTTTCATCAAATCCATTATTATTATTGGAATTATCAATAAAGGACGAAGTGAATATTGGAAACTATTATTCTGGACCCTGTTCCGACGTCCGGGACTATTTATAGATGCTATAGCCTTTACTGTATATGGCTATCATTACCAGGCTGTCTATGGATTAAGAAGCAAAAACGGTTATTAATGTTTGTTTTTCATTTATTGGGGATGATTAAAAGATTATTGAACTCTTTATATTTTCTTAAAACTCTTTGTGATTAAATATTTTTGACTATCTGACCCATAAAGTTACATAATGGTTAGTGCAAAGTTATACAATGAAGAAAAAAAAATAATGGGTTTTTTTTATTCTGTTTCTATATATCCATAATATGTGGCGCTGAAAAAAAATATAAAAAGCTATGTATTTCGGCAGATTTTTAATCCCAAATTTCCATTCGAAAATTAATAAATTATGTAAATGATTAAAAATAAGATCATTTAAAATTAATTTATGCCCATTTCAAATTGATTCCAGAACATTTCAAATTGATTTAAGAACATTTTAAATTGATTTAAGAACATTTCAAATGACTTTTAGTCAGTTTTAAATTGATTTAAGAGCATTTCAAATCGATTTAAGAACATTTCAAATTGATTTAAGAGCACTTCAAATTGATTTAAGAGCATTTTAAATGGATTTAAGAGCACTTCAAATTGATTTAAGAGCATTTTAAATGGATTTAAGAGCACTTCAAATGACATTATGTCAGCATTAAATCAAAAAATGAAGAGGAGCAAAAAGATATTTTCTTTTTAAAGAAACGAAAATAGGGCTTTTGGGGTCTTAGTCGAATGACAAGGCATTTGTTTGCTGATTTCACGAAAAATGGAATGTTTAGCCCTTGCATTTAGCTTCCGGATAAAGCCATTTTTTGCCGGTTTCAGGGGGAAAAGAATGCCCGATTAGCGTGAAACCCTTATGGTAACTACATAAAATGATAGTTAGTTATTAACAATTGATTGTTGATAAATTTTTAAAATTTATGTAAAAACCGTAATTAATTATAATATTTTCGTCGGACATTTAATATCGAAATATAATGATACTACAACAGCAAAGCACTTTAGCCATTAAAAGCATTAAAAAATCTACCTCAATTCCCTAAATTATTCATTTAAAAAAACCGTATGAAAAAATCATTGATTAATAAATTTAAGATGATAGACGGTCTGTTAAAGATAATACAGAACTGGATAGCCATCTGGACCATGTCCATGCCATTTGCCTTAGCCGTTGGCGAATTAGAAAGTCAAAAAAAACAGATTCAAGAATTGATGCGAAGACATGAAATTCTGAAAATGCCTTCTACTGATTCCAAAAATGAGCAAAAAAGTCTGTGTACCCTGCTTATGTCCCCTCTTTGCGGAGCCGCTTCTGCCTATGCTACCGATACGCATAATATCGAACTTAAACAAAAGGTTGATTTTTCGGAGAGTGAGCTTAACAAGGGCACTCAAATAGTTTATGCCCAACGTATGCTCGGACTCAATGAAATTATTTCGCCTTTACTTGAATCGTTGAAACCTTATGGCGTTACCCAGGCTATGCTTGATGAACATCGTGAAGCTTCCGAACTGTTTGTTGCCATGCTGCCCAATAGTCGTGAAAAACAAAAACTGCTGAAGACGATTGGAGAGAAAATGGATACTGATATTAATAATGTTATCCTTAACATAATCGAAGCGCGTCTCGATAAGATGATGCTTATTTATAAGAACACGCAACCCGATTTCTATAATCAGTATATGAATGCACGTAAAATTGGTGGCTGGAGCCGGCCCAAAGGAAACGGAGAAGGAGAAAAACCAGAAAGCTGATTTGAAGATTTGAAAATTAGATGATTTGAAGATTTGCTGATTCGTTAATTAAAGATGAAGTTAACGGAATATAAATAGGACCCTGCCCGGTTTTATTGATCGGGCGGGGTTACTATTTATGGAAGAAGAAAAGGAAAGAAATAGATAAGAACCAAAAAACCGATAAAATAGATTGCTTAACAATTGGAATATCTAACATTAAAATAAATGACGAAGTAAGAAATTGCCGGCATAAGGGTGGCTACATAAATGTTATTTAAGCTACCATCAGGTAATGATTATTACGAAAATAGAAAACGATTATTAAAAATATGTTTAACTTAAAAAAATTATTTCATGAAAACAAAATTATTATTAGTATTATTTGCTTTTGTAGTATTGACAACTAAAAGTTATAGCCAATTCTCTTTTGGAGTATCACCAGGCATCGGATTGAACAGCGCTTATTTTGGATATAAGATAAAGAACAAAATTGTACCGTATATCGGATTTCAATATTTAAATGCAAAATTCAAATATGAAGAAAGCGGTGAAAGGTATGATTGGAGTTTAAACCGAATTGTTTCATATTCGGAGAAGAGTGAATTTTCGGGAAGTTTATATATCCCCAATATTGGAGTTAAATACTTCATAAAACAACAAAGTAAATTACAAGCTTATTTATCATTAAATCTTTCAAAGCCTTTATTAAGCGGAAAACTTAAGTACGATGGAGAAGAAGATGAGAATTTTAAAGACGCTATTAAGAGTATAAGTATGTGGGGTGGGGAATTCGGATTTGGCGCAGAATATTTCTTTGATCAAAACTTTAGTATCGGCGGAGAATTTGGACTTAGGTATTTGCATTTGAAATATAATGATACAGATAAGACTGAAATTTATAATCCAAATACTGGAGATTATCAGGATGCAGTAATTGATAATGACTATAGATTCAATATAAGTCCAACTTTTTCAAGGATCTCATTAAATTTCTATTTTTAAACGAATAGTATTAACAGCAGTTTATAAAGTGGATATTACATAAGGATTGGCTTGCGAAGGTCTTCATCCGCATCTGCGTTTCTGCTCGATGGATACAAACGAAGACCGCAAATGCTTACAACTCATATACCCGAATGCTATGGGCAAGTGTAAGAAAAGAGAATAGCACAGCAGACAGCCAGGAGATTCAACAACAATACGGGTTGACACTTACTGACTGTATATATAGACTGACAAGAGAACAAAAGGTGGAGGCCAGAAACCATTTTAAAAACGGGGCGATAACGAAAAGCCAAACGATTAGGAAAAAATTAAATAAAAAAAAGTATGAAAAAACAGTATGTAATTTTAGTTATGATGATGTGCTTTACATCATTAATTTTAAATGCACAAACCAGGATTGATACACTAACAAATGAGAAAGTTATACAATTAACTAAAATTGGACTTCAAACATCGGTAATTATTAATAAAATTAACTCAAGTGTAAATATATTTGATGTTAGTACCGATGCGTTGATTAAATTGAGTAAAAATAATGTTTCACCGGATGTTATTAATGAAATGATGAAAGTTACCAATAATAATCAATCAGAAATAGAACATAAAACGAATATTAAAGACCCAAACGTAATGCACAAATCGGGTATTTATTATTATAATTCTGATGATCCGGAAAATCCCTTAAAAAAAATACAGGTAGTACGAATAAGTAGTTATACTTCTGGCGGCGGTGGTTATGGCGGTTTTGGAGGCACTTCAACATCTGCAGTTTTAGCGGGTGCAAAAAGTAAACAACAGATTGACGAACAAAATCCTGTCTTTTATTTTTATTTTAATACTGAAAATAATTCTAAAGCTGACTGGTTTGAAGGGGCAGCATCGCCCAATGAATTTGCGTTAGTAAAAGTAATAGAAAAAAAGGACCAACGGTTGTTTAAAGTGGGAGGCTCTTCATCGTTCTCATATGGCTCTCATGAAAGTCAGGGTATTCCAGAAAAAACCAAAATTTCATTTGAATTCAATGAAATTTCAGAAGGAATTTACAAGGTTACATTTAAGACATTATTGCAACCAGGAGAATATTGCTTTGTATTTGCATCAGAAGCGGGCAAAGTATTTGATTTTGGAATACATAAAACAAAATAAAAAAATAATGGAATCAATAACCAATTAAGCAATGGAATCATACTACGGATACCGTTTAGCGGGGGAAAAACCGGAAAGTTAATTTGCTGATTAGTTAATTTGAAGATTTGAAAATGCTGTGCAAAGCAAACAGGATGATAATTAGCTAATGAGTTAATTTGAAGATTTGAAAATGAAATGTAAATAATAAGAAGATAGAACCCTGCTTGGTTTTATTAAATCAGGCAGGGTTACATTTTATAATAAAAGAAAGATAACCGGAATGATTAAAAATAGTTTGCAAAGAATGAATATCTTTACTTTCTAAAAATAAATAATGAATGACACTAATCATGCATATACAGTAGAAACGAAAGGCAATAGTATGATTTTATCATAGGTATAAACGAGTTAGCTGTCACTTTAAAAAAACGCTCAATGACAGATATTAGGCTCAATTTTAAGAGATTTTTCTTTGTGATTTTTATTAGCATGATTATGATTTCATGCAATAAAAGATTTGACAAAACAGAATGGCTTTCTGGCGACGGGATTGAAAATTATCCATATCGAAATAAAATGATTAATGACTTATTGACAAATTATAAGTTAAAAGGATTGCCCTATAACCAGTTAATTGATTTAATAGGAAAGCCTCAAAGTAATATTCAAAATGATTCAAACTGGATTTCTTATCCGATTAAAATAAATTACGGGTATGATATTGACCCGATTTATACAAAATATCTTACTTTTAAACTTAGTAGGGATTCTGTTGTGATTGATTTTAAGATTAATGAATGGAAAAAATAAATAAAAGCGGCAGCTAACACGTGGTATAGTTTATTGCCGTTGCAGTGATAGTTTCAAGGTTTTCGCTCTTATTAAAGCTCGGTGTAGCTTGATAGGAAAGTGCTTCGGAATCGGCAACAAACCATACCACCAACGCTGAGTGGAATTTGCAATTCCGCTCAGAACATGGCAGAAATTGCATTTCTGCAAAACAAAAAAAATGAAAGAATTATCTGAAAAAGAGTTCAAATAAAGACAGTGAAAAGCGAAATAATATTTATTGTGGAAAAAAAATTACAAATATTCTAACGTTTCGGGTGCTATATTATATAATAGAAGAAAGATGATTGTAATTATTAAAAACAGTTTGCAATAAATAAAGAATTAATTTAATGAGTTATAAGGGAAATTAATATTTTTACTTATTAAAAATAAATAATGAATGACAATAATCATACATATACAATCGAAATAAGAGACAATAGTATGATTTTGTCATAAGTATAAACGAGTTAACTGCTAAATTAAATCATAAGAAAATGAAAACATTTTTAAAATTTGTAGGCTTACTAGCACTAATATGTGTATCGAGTATTTCTTTTAGTCAGACTAATGAGATAAAAATAAGGTTTATTGGGAATTGCGGACTCTATATGACTGACGGTAGTTCTAATATCTACATTGATTTTCCATATAAATCAGGTGCCCACAATTATATGGAATATAACATATCCGAACTGGACAGTGTAAAGATTAATCCAATTTTTATTTATACACATAAGCATTCTGACCATTTTTCAGGAAAATTGGTTAAGAAATTGACTAAAAAGCTTGGTGGAAGAATTTATAGTCCCTGGAACATAAAGGAACTATTAAAACTCAATCATGAATTGAACGACTTCACCATTGAAGTTTTTAAAACAAAACATCGGTTTTCTATTAATCACTATTCCTATCTGATTATATGGCACAAGAAGAAAATTTTTATTTCAGGAGATACCGAAAACGCAGAAACAATTACTACCTTAAAGAATATTGATTGGGCTTTTATTCCAGTTTGGCTTTTACAGGATGCAAATGAAAAAGGGATTAAACTCGGAAATGTCAGTAAAAAGTTCGCGATTTACCATATTGGTCCTGGTGATCGCATTACAAATGACAATAATGACCCTAAAATAAAGTTGTTGAACAAACAGGGAGAAATAATTACAATCCAATATTAATAAAAGAAAATACAGCAGTTAACAGCATCTATACCCCCGGCTGAATGGAATTTGCAATTCCGCTCAGAACATGGCAGAAATTGCATTTCCGCAAAACAAAAAAAACGAAAGAATTATCTGAAACAGAGCTCAAATAAAGACAGTGAAAAACGAAATAATATTTATGGAAGAAATTACAAACTTTCTAAAGTTTTGGGTGGAATGGCAAAATGAGTACTCTGGACAGTTTAGCGGAGGTAAAATGAAAACGAACAATCAACGCCCCGTTAGGGGCGAAATATCGGTAGAAAAATGACAAACCTGTCAGGTTTTTAAAACCTGACAGGTTTATCAAAATGATTTAGAATAAATTATTTTAGAATAATTAAATACTTATGATAAAAAATGTATTTTAGCAGACGCTATTTAAACATAGCAAAGCGTATTATTATATAAACCGGATTACTTTAGCTATTGTTAGTTAGTTGAAACCATTAAAAAGGTAAATTACAACAGGAATATAGCCGAAAATCCTTTAAAGAGTAGGTAAATTTTAAATTATAAAATATGAGAACGTTAACCGTTTATTTAACAACAGCCATAGCTGCAATTCTTTTATCCATGAACACATATGGTCAAAACAGTTTTTTTATTCATGCAGGTTCTTCTATACCTCTTCTTAATTTTGCTGATGATGATATGAATAAGAATGATGCTTCGGGTGCGGAGATTGGATTCAATATCGGATGTAAATCGTTGTTTCCGCTTAATAATAAAAACTTAGGTATATTTATTGGCGCCGATTTGAATTATAACAGCTTAAAAAAAAGTGTAAAGGATGACGTAAAAGAAAGTTTTGAAAATTTAGGGATAAACACAAGTATTACCTATTTTAAATACATTAACATTCCTGTTGTAGCAGGATTAAATTATACATACAAAGCCAATAATCAGTTATCCATGTTTGGCGATTTAGGATTGGGGGCTGATTTTTTTAAAGTTACCGATATGACAATTAAAGTATCCGGCGAAAATTTGAAATTTAATTACGAAACCTCTGCTCGATTTGCATATAAAATCGGATATGGAATTCTATTGCACGACAGGTATAGTGTAGAATTAAATTATAATGGATTAGGCAAGCATACCGTTAAAGGAAAAATGAAACATGACGGTCAGTCGATGGATATTGACGATTCAAAATTAAAAGTAGATATACTGACTTTATGTTTTGGAATTAAATTTTAAAATGAGCTAAATGAGGGCATGTCCTAAATTAATAAATTAGACTATTGTAAAAATATTTTCAAACATTTTCGCATATGCAGGAAAAATGAGAAAACTCAATTTTTACAGCGGTCTCAAATCTTTTTTACGGATATTAATGCTTTAAATGAAAACAATTTTTTTTATTTTTGAATCATTATTAATTGATAAAATTAGTCTAATTAAAAATATAAGAATGAGAAGCAGAATTTTATGTACTATTCTGATCCTTTTATTATCGGGATGGAATTTTATTTTTGCACAGGGTATACAACCTCCATCAAAAGGTAAAGCTGTTGTTTATTTTATTCCGGCTAACAGTGGAGCCAACTTTGAATATTTTCATCAGGATAAATATATCGGAGCTTTTAAATCGAACCACTATCTGAGATATGAGTGTGATCCGGGAAAACAACTTTTTTGGGCTTCTTCCGAGAATAAATATTTTCTTACTGCCGAATTAAAAGAAGGAGGAATTTATATTGTTATGGTTTATGCTACTATTGGCGGATGGAAAAGCCATGTTCAACTGGTACCTTTAGTGATGAATAATGATCAAAAAGAATTTAAATTTGCTAAAAAGTTAATTAATAGTAGACGCCCGGTAAGTATATCCGAAAGAAAACTTGCAAAAATGAATCTGAAACTAAAAGATTTTATTTATATAAAATTGAATATGTATAACGAAAGGTGGAAATTGGAAAAGTATTTTAATAATATGACAGCAGAAATGGCTATTCCTGAAGAAGCTTTTAAATAGTTTTAGTTTTTATTATTTCCCGTGGAGCGGAATATTTTTGGACATCCGGAACAAGGCGGAATTTTAACTCGCAAATGAAAAAGAGCAAAACATTGGAAATAATATGTAAAAGCATAAAATTACAAATATTCTAACGTTTCGGGTGGAATGGCATAATGGGTGCTCGGGACAGCTTAGGGGAGATAGAATGAAAACAAACAATCAACGTCTCCGTTAAGGGCGAAATATCGGTAGAAAAATGATAAACCTATCAGGTTTTAAAAACCTGACAGGTTTATCTCAAAAAAAAGATAACAATGAATATTGCACACATTGCCATTTGGACGAACGATTTAGAAGCAATGAAAGCGTTTTACACTCAGTATTTCAAGGGAGAAAGCAATGAAAAATATATAAATCCAATAAAAAAATTTGAATCCTATTTTATTAGCTTTGAAAAAGGAATAAAATTAGAACTGATGCACAAGCAATCAATTGATAAACCCTTGGATACAGAAGAACGATTAGGAATTACTCATATTGCATTTAAATTAGGCTCAAAAAAGGCTGTTCGTTCTCTTACCGAAACACTTCGCTCAGATGGTTTTCGTATTGTTGGAGAACCTCGAACAAGTGGCGATGGCTATTTTGAAAGTGTAGTCCTTGATGTTGAGGGAAATCGAATTGAACTTGTGGCTTAATAAAATATTAACTCATAAAAGAGCAGGAAAATACAATTTGAAAACAGAAAGGATGAAATAAAAACAGCTCATAACACTGAAACGTTGTGCATAATTAAAAATAAATTATTGACGAATGAAAAAAACAAATCTGCTATTACTATTCTCATTTTTTGTAACTTTTTTAACGTGGGGACAAAATAATATTTCCAAAATTCATTCTGAATACGACAGTTTAGTTAAATCGACTATTTACGGACAAAATAACGAAGCTGGCAAATATTATGAGATTAGAGGCTATAAAATGTATTGTGAAGTATACGGATCGGGTGATCCCTTACTATTAATTCATGGAAACGGAGCCAGCATTAATGCTTTTGTAAAACAAATCCCTTATTTTGAAAAAAGATATAAGGTAATTGTAGCAGACAGCCGATCGCAGGGCAAATCAGTTGATAAATCAGATTCGCTTACTTATGAAATGATGGCGGACGATTATTCGGCATTATTATCAACAATGAATATTGATTCAGTAAATGTTATTGGCTGGAGTGATGGCGGGATTATTGGTCTATTGCTTGCCATACGACATCCTGAAAAAGTAAAAAAACTTGTAATAACGGGAGCCAACCTCCAACCAGACTCGTCAGCTATTTCTCCAGATGTGTTAAAAAGAATTACAAAAACTTACAATATGTTTGTGCACATGTTCAAAGAAGATCGGGCGAAGACGTCCTTGGATTCGTCTGTATTTAAATTAATGAAGCTATTAAAAGAGCAACCCCATATTCCATTAAATGATTTGCATAAGATTTCGATACCTACATTGGTTATTGCTGGAGATCATGATGTCATTCGTACGGGTCATACATTACAAATTTTTGAGAATATACCAAATTCATACTTGTGGATACTCCCCAATTCCGGACATTACACATTAATTGGGTATACCGATGAATTTAATGAGAAGACAGATACTTTTTTTAAAACAAAATATCGGAAAATTGAAGACCGAGCAAGAGAATTTTAATTTAACTATTTGTAAACCGCAAGGTATGATTATTATATCATTAAAAGCATCGAAAGAATAAAATAAAAAACCGGTGCCAATAAACAATATACATCATAGGGGTAATAAGCATTGACAGAATCCCGGTGGATATCGGTAAACTAATACTACCGGAATTGCAGTGGAAAATATCGGCAAACTAAGAAGGAAAAGCGTCTGGGCAATAAAGCGTTTGAAAAAATAAACTCACCGTATGATGATCTTTTTTAACGGAATTAATTTACTTTTGTAAATAAAAACTGGAATTCTACAGAGCAGATAAATGAATTGGATGCAATCCTGTTCAACCGAAAATGCAATGCCGTAGCGTATACTTATAAGATATGAGGAGGAGGTTGGAGATATGACGAATCGAATAATAGCCATGATAATATCAATGAATTTAATTTGCAAAAAAGAGATGTTTAAATTTCCTTCCATTTTTAGTAAGATACTTTTAATTGCTATCGGTTTTTTGTTCTTAAACACAAGTTACGCCCAACAAAAATTAAGCATTTACGATTCTCTTGGAATAATGCCTGAGTTTAGGTATTACCAATTAAATGGTAATGTATTTGCACCAGATAGTCTTCCCCAGGGAAAACAAATTGTAATGATTTATTTAAAAAAAGATTGTCCCTATTGTGAGGAGCAGATAGAAATGATTTTAAGTCATAGTAAAGATTTATCTACGGATGTCGAATTTATTTTAATATCAAAAGAAGATACTGCCTTTATAATGGATTATGCAATAAAACATAAAATTGCCGGTAACGAACGGATAAAATTTATTCAGGATAAAGAGCGATTGTATTATCGGTATTGTAAAGCAAGTTACACTCCGTCCATTCATATCTATAATAAAAAAAGAAAGCTTGTTTTATTTCACGAAGGTGTTCTGGATTATAAGCAACTACTCGAATACATAAAATAAAAAACAAATTATAAACAGATAAAATTGGTATGAAAAACAATATTTTTAATTATTTAACTCTGATAATTGTAATTCTTGCTTTCACAATACTTATTGTGATATATTCTAAAACAGACTATCCGGTTAATATTTATACACACATCGGTTTAGCGTTAATGATACTTTCGCTGGTGTTTTTTACCATAGCCCGTATCCAATTAGGAAGTTCATTTACAGTATCTGCAAAAGCAAATAAATTAGTTACCGAAGGTATTTATAAGAAAATACGTCATCCTATTTATTTATTCGGGCTTATATTTATACTTGGATTAATTATTTTTATTCAGGTTTTTTACGTGCTTATCCTCTGGATTGGTTTAATTTTTATGCAAAGGAGAAGAATTAAAAACGAAGAAAAAGTACTTGAAGAAAAATTTGGAGAACAATATTTAGAATATAAAAAGAATACATGGTTCTGAAATCCGTTGCCGGAAAATAAAAGCAAGATTGAGGCGGAAGTGATATTATTCGAATTATTGTTAATTTTATAGGGTATCCTGAGAAAAACACAAAAAATATAAAGATGGAAAATGTACTCCTCAGACGTTTTAGCGAAAGTGATGCCAATCGTTTAGCTGAACTTGCTAATAATAAGAAAATAAGTCAAAATCTGAGAGATGGATTTTTGCATCCTTACACATTGCAGGATGCAGAGCGTTTTATTAAAAAATGTATGGAGCAGGATCCGCTCACTATCTTTGCCATTGAATACGATGAACAATATGTGGGTAACATCGGTTTAACAATTGGACAGGATGTCTATCGTAAATCAGCAGAAATTGGATATTTTATAGGAGAACCATACTGGAATAAAGGAATAGCAACAAAAGCAGTAAATTGCATCACTGAATATGGATTTAACAAATTGGGGATAATTCGAATTCATACCGGTATTTTTGAATACAATAAAGCATCTATGCGTGTTTTGGAAAAATGCGGATTCGAAAAGGATGGTATATTTAAAAAAGCGATAATAAAGGATGGTAAAATCTGGAATGAACATCGGTATTCAAAAATTAAATAGTGTAAAACCAAAAGGTTTGATGTTTATTGTTGAATATTAACTTTGTCCGATAAGTAGGACTTATATGTAGTATGTACAGTCCATAATCACAAACGCCGGAATGCATAGCAGAAGATAATTTAAAAACAAAGAAATGATTGCAAGGGACAAAATACAAGAAGTCGCGTTTAAAAACGGAGTAGATTTATTTGGTGTTGCGTCGGTAGACCGTTTTAAGGATGCACCCAAAGGATTTCATCCGAAAGATATCTATTCAAAGGCGGAGACCGTTATTGTTTTTGCAATTAGTTTGCCGACCGAGACACTTTATGCAGAGAATCCCGTCCCTTTTACTCATGTAAATACGCTGGCGATGCAAAAAATGGATCTGATAACGTATAATATTTCTTTAGAATTGGGAAAACTTGGACTTAAAAACATTTTGATACCATCAGATGACCCATACCTATATTGGGATAACGATAAACAAGAAGGACGTGCCATATTATCGCTCCGACATGCCGGATATTTAGCCGGATTAGGAAAGCTTGGGAAAAATAACTTATTAATAAATAAAGATTACGGTAGCATGATTCAAATTGGTGCATTATTGACTGATGCAAAAATTGAATCAGATCCATTAGCCGATTATGAAGTTTGTCCACCAAAGTGCAGGATCTGTCTGGATAATTGTCCTCAAAAAGCTTTAACGGGGGAAACGGTGATTCAAAAGGAATGCCGACCGCTTTCAAATTTTAAGACAGAAAAGGGATATACTATAAAAAAGTGTTTCGAATGCAGAAAAAAATGTCCGGGAGTAGTAGGAATAAAGACGAAGTAAAAAGTTATGTCGTTTCGGCTGAGCCATATTTACCTTTATTTGCCTGAAATTTGATAGTGTATGAAAAAGATCATTCCTTTTATTATCTTTAACTTTGTTTTATTGAGCGTATTCGCTCAAAACAAGATTGATTTACCATTTACAGAATCTGAAGTTATATTAAATACTTCCACCGGGGATATTAGCGGTACGCTTACCATTCCAAATAATGTTTCAACATCTCCCATTGTACTGATTATTGCAGGCTCAGGCCCGACGGACAGAAATTGTAATTCTTCCTTAGGCATAAAAACCAATGCGTATAAAATATTATCATCAGAATTAGCAAAAAATGGAATTTCAACATTGCGATTTGATAAACGGGGAATTGGAAAGAGTAGTCCGGCCATGACAAGCGAAAGTGAGTTGCAATTTGATGTATATATACATGATTTGATTGACTGGATAGGACTATTAAAACAAGATAAACGATTTTCAAAGATTATCCTTTTAGGCCATAGTGAAGGATCGTTGATCGGAATGATAGCTGCCGAACAGGTTGATGTTTCTGCATTTATTTCAATTGCAGGAGCTGGCAGACCAGCAGATGAGATTTTGCAGGAACAGTTAAAAGATAAATTGTCTTTTCAACTTCTTGAAGAATCAAATAATATAATTGATAGTCTGAAAGCAGGCAAAATGGTTTCTGATATTAGTCAGGAACTGCTCTCATTATTCCGGCCAAGTATTCAGCCCTACATGATTTCATGGATAAAATACGATCCTGCAAAAGAAATAGCCAAATTAAAAATTCCAGTTTTAATAATCCAGGGTACAACCGATTTGCAGGTAACCGTAGATGATGCCAAACTACTTTCTATGTCAAAACCCGATGCCAGACTCTTGATTATTGATAACATGAATCATGTATTAAAAGAAGTAGATACCGACATCCAAAAAAATATGGCAACATATAAAAATCCCATTTTACCATTAAAATTAGGATTAGTTGATGCGATTGTTGATTTTATAATGGATAAAAAATAAAGAGGAAGTTATAAAGTCGGAACATAAAATCTTAAAATTGTATTCTAAAGCTTTAAAGACGTTTTTAAAGTCACCGACATCATTTTTTCGATTTTTTATTAATTTTTTACTGGATAGATTTCCCATTCATTAATTAATTATTGATACTTTTGTCAGCGTTATGCAAAATATTGCATAACGAATAAGTTTCTGAAAAATTTTAACAAGTTTATTGATATGAATAATGCTATTTATAATTTTCCGGTACCACAAAACGAAGTGGTTATGGGTTATATGAAAGGAAATCCGGAGCGCATTGCACTTGAAACGGAATTACAGAAGCAAATGAGCCGGGAAATAGAAATTCCGTTGATCATTGGTGGAAAGGAAATTCACACCGGAAATACCGGCAACGTTTGTATGCCTCACCGGCATTCGCATGCTTTGGCTACGTATCATAAAGCTACGGAAAAGGAAGTCCGTCTTGCCGTAGAAGCAGCACTTAATGCACATAAAATCTGGTCGAATCTTACCTGGACCATCCGTGCGTCCATTCTGCTGAAAGCTGCCGAATTAATTTCTACCAAATACCGGGCTGTGATCAATGCTGCCAACATGCTGGGACAAAGTAAAAACTTTTACCAGGCAGAAATTGATGGCGTTTGCGAAGCCGTGGATTTTCTGAAATACAATGCTTATTTTGCCGGTAAAATTTATGAAATACAGCCCCGTTCGACGTTCAACCAGCTAAACCGTATGGAATTCCGGGCGCTGGAAGGTTTCGTTTTTTCGGTTACTCCGTTTAACTTTACTTCCATCGCTTCCAATTTGAACATGGCACCGGTGATGATGGGCAATACTACCGTTTGGAAACCGGCTACTTCAGCCTTGCTTTCCAATTATTATCTGATGAAAGTGTTTATGGAAGCCGGGTTGCCCGATGGAGTTATCAATTTTATTCCCGGAAAAGGCTCGCTGATTGGAAATGAGGTATTAAAATCACCGGATCTGGCAGGGATACATTTTACCGGTTCCAACCGAACGTTCAACCAGTTGTGGTCGCAGGTGGCTACCAATCTTTCGATTTACAAATCGTACCCTCGCTTGGTAGGTGAAACCGGTGGCAAGAATTTCATTTTTGTTCATCCATCAGCAGATGTGCTGGAAGTAGCTGTAAATGCAGTACGTGGAGCATTTGAATACCAGGGACAGAAATGTTCGGCTGCTTCGCGGATGTACGTTCCGGAATCGTTGTGGCCTGCTATCAAAAAATCAATGGTGGAAATGGTCAATGACATAAAAATGGGAGACGTAACCGATCCTTACAATTTTATGAATGCGGTTATTGATGAAAACGCCTTTGATACCATCGCATCCTATATTGATTTTGCCAAGAATTCACCGGAAGCAACAATTATCGCCGGAGGAACCTATGATAAATCGGAAGGATATTTTATCCGGCCAACGGTGATAGAAACCACCAATCCGAAGTTTAAAACCATGGAAGAAGAGATTTTCGGTCCTGTGCTTACCGTGTTTGTTTATAAAGACAATGATCTGGAAAAAGCTGTTGAGTTGTGCGATACCACTTCTCCCTACGGACTTACCGGCGCCGTATTTGCCAAGGACCGTGTCGCAGTCGCTCATATTTGTGAAAAGCTGAGATATGCCACAGGAAACTTTTACATCAACGACAAACCTACCGGCGCCATTGTAGGCTTGCAGCCTTTTGGCGGTTCGCGTGCTTCGGGAACCAACGACAAGGCCGGCGGAGAATTTAACCTGATTAGATGGGTAAGTCCGCGTACCATCAAGGAAACTTTTATTCCGGCAACGGAATACCGCTATCCTTACATGCTTGAATAACCAATGCTTATTTATATTAACTAAAATCAAAGAAATTATTACTCATGGAATCCATTTTATTACGATTAGGAATCAACAACATTAACGACGGCGCTTCTATCGGCGCCAACTGGATTAAAACCAACGGAGAAGTGATCACTTCTATATCGCCTATTGACGGTAAGGTAATTGCTAAAGTTAAAAATGCAACGCTTGAAGATTACGAACATATTGTTAAGCAGGCGGAAGAAGCTTTTAAAATCTGGAGAAAAGTGCCTGCACCCCGGCGCGGCGAAATCGTGCGACAGATAGGCGAAGCCATACGTGCGTATAAAGACGATCTTGGCTATCTGGTTTCCCTCGAAATGGGGAAAATTTACGAAGAAGGTAAAGGTGAAGTTCAGGAAATGATAGACATTTGCGATTTTTCCTTAGGCCAATCGCGCCTGCTTATGGGCTATACCATGCACTCCGAACGGCACGAACACCGCATCTACGACCAGTATCATCCCATGGGTATCCTTGGTCTGATCACTGCTTTTAACTTCCCGGTAGCCGTATGGGCATGGAATTCGATGGTCGCTGCCATTGCCGGAGACGTGGTTGTCTGGAAACCAAGTTCCAAAACGCCTTTATGCTCTATTGCTGTTCAGCATATCATTGGCGAAGTATTGCGCCGGAACGAACTTCCCGAAGGTATTTTTAACCTTGTGATTGCCAAAAGCGATGTGCTGGGAGATAATTTTGCCGCCGATAAACGCATTCCGTTCTTCTCGGTAACCGGTTCCACGGCTGTGGGGAAAAAGGTATCGCAGATCGTTGGCCAACGTCTGGGTCGTACCATTATGGAACTTGGCGGAAACAATGCCGTAATCATTTCCGAAAGTGCCAATCTTGAAATGGCTATTAAGTCGGTGGTATTTGGTGCCGTAGGAACCTGCGGACAACGCTGTACCTCTACCCGTCGTATCATCATTCACGAAAGCATTTATGAACAGGTGAAGGAGACCCTTCTCACTGCTTACCAAAGTGTGTCGGAACATATTGGCAATCCATTGGAAGATGGTACCCTGGTCGGTCCCATGATAGACGAAAAGGCGGTAAAACAATTTACCAATGCCCTTGCTCAGGTTAAGAAAGAAGGTGGAAAAATACTGTTTGGCGGACAAACGCTGAAAGGTGAAAAGTATGCTTCGGATAATTACGTGGTTCCTGCCCTGGTGGAAGCCGAAAATCATTACGAAACGGTGCAGCAGGAAACTTTTGCGCCCATCCTTTATCTGATAAAATACCGTACTATCGAAGAAGCCATTGCGTTAAACAATGCTGTTCCGCAAGGTCTTTCCTCTTCCATCTTTACCCAGAATCTTATCGAATCGGAGAAATTCCTATCGGAAGCAGGTTCCGATTGTGGAATTGCCAACGTCAACATCGGGACTTCCGGCGCTGAAATAGGTGGCGCTTTTGGTGGTGAAAAAGAAACCGGTGGCGGACGCGAATCAGGTTCCGACTCGTGGAAACTGTATATGCGCCGTCAGACCAATACCATCAATTATGGACAGGAACTCCCGCTGGCACAGGGAATAAAATTTGGATTTTAAACTCTGATTATACCAAAGTCTATTGGTATTAAAAGGTTTTTCAATTAAACCCCGAAAGTTTATTAAACCTTCGGGGTTTAATATTTATGGTTTATGCTTGGTTGAAGGATGTTTGGCTGTTAAACTCATCCTATCATCGGCCATCAATAAAGCTATTCTTCAAATTCTATCCTTACCGGATCGGTTACTTCCAAGCCCAGCAGGCTGGCGGCGGGAGCGCGGTTGAGCGCTATTTCGAGGTAGCCGCTGGAGCCGAAAAGGGCAACAATTTCGCCTTCGATTTTCACATCGCTGTAAGCAAGTTTTACTTCCGTCAATCGATAATGCGGATTGCGGAGGTAAATGGTAAACTTTCTGTTTTTGCCTACTTCTTTGAACAGGGAAGAGGTAATGTTGGTAATCAGGTTTTCGTAAGAATCAATATAAATGATTTGTCCTTTAATCGTATTGTTACTTTCGGTGATCGGGCGGAAAGGAATCCGGTCGAGTTTAAAGTCGGGGATTATGGGACCCAGTTGTTCAATGGGTTTTCCTTTGGCAAGATGAACGGCAGCTTTGGCAAACACATCGCGGGCGGAGAAGGTGAAATAGCTGGTATCGGAAGTGATGACGATTTCCACGATGGTATCGGGCTGGCGGTCGAAGATCAGGGTGAAAATACCGTTGTCGGCTGAGATAAAATACTGTTTTTCGGCAAAGACGGCGGTATGAGGTGTGTTTTTTGATGCATCGGAATTGATCCCGATAATATGAACCGTTCCATCCGGAAAATCCCTGAAGGAACTCCGGATGATAAATGCTGCCTGATTAAGGTCGTAACTGGCAACCTGATGGGAAATATCCACAATAACAGCTTCGGGCATCTGCCGGAGTATTGCGCCTTTTACCGAGCCGATATAATGATCCTTTGTTCCCCAGTCGCTGGTTAATGTAATAATTGCCATAATTTATTCAACGGTATTTTTCATTGAGTACTTATGTTGTAGCTTTCCGGCAGGTAAAAACTTGCTTCAGAAATTCCAATTTGTAAAAGTACGTCGAAAAAGCCTTAATTTTGTATTTTAAAACGATATAATTTTGAATGTGCAAATATATTCCGTTAATCTTTAGAAAGGAATACTCCTGCCGTAATATTGTAAATTAATTTTACAAATCAGGATGCGCTAATTTTTATAAATAAAAATGACAGAAAAAATAATAAGTATTGCCTCTTACAGTCCCCTTGATATTTTTGGGGTCAACGATAAAAATGTCAATAACATTAAAACCTATTTTCCAAAGCTTAAAATTATTGCCCGTGGTGAAGAAATAAAAGTGATAGGCGATGAAGACGAGATAAACCAGTTTGAGAAGAAATTCTCGCTTTTGCTGTTGAGTTATGATAAATTTGGAAAAATAACCGATACCGACATGGAGCAGATTATGAAGTCCAATGGCGACGATGCCTATAATACGGTAGAAATAGAAAGCGGAATACTGGTACACGGCAAAAACGGTATGCTTATCAAGGCGCGTACGGTCAATCAGGCGCGCTTAGTCGAAAGCAGCCATCAGAAGGATTTGGTGTTTGCCATCGGACCGGCGGGTACCGGCAAAACCTATACCGCCGTGGCATTAGCCGTTCAGGCGCTTAAAAACAAGGAAGTGCGGCGCATTATCCTTACCCGTCCGGCAGTGGAAGCCGGCGAAAACCTCGGATTCCTTCCCGGCGACCTTAAGGAAAAACTTGACCCCTATCTGCAACCGCTCTACGATGCGTTACGCGATATGCTTCCTACCCAAAAACTGCTTACATTTCTTGAAGATGGCACCATTGAGATTGCTCCCTTAGCTTTCATGCGCGGACGTACGCTCGACAATGCCTTCGTGATTCTGGATGAAGCTCAGAATACGACCGAAAGCCAGTTGAAGATGTTTCTTACCCGCATGGGCAGAACGTCCAAATTTGTGGTAACCGGCGACATAACCCAAGTAGACCTGCCCCGCAACCAGAGCTCGGGATTGATCCATGCCATGAAAATCCTACAGCATGTTAAGGGTATCGAATTTATTATTCTTGACCACCGCGATGTGATACGTCACAAATTAGTTACCCGTATCATCGAAGCCTACGAACGGGAAGAGGACCGTTAGCGGTTGGCAATTAGCGGTTGGCTGTTAGCTATTGGCTGTTAGCGGTTGGCTATTAGCGGTTGGCTGTTAGCTGTTAGCTATTAGCGGTTGGCTGTTAGCGATTGGCTATTAGCGGTTGGCTGTTAGCGGTTGGCTGTTAGCGGTTGGCTATTAGCTGTTAGCTGTTAGCGGTTAGCTGTTAGCGGTTGGCTGTTAGCGATTGGCTGTTAGCGGTTGGCTGTTAGCGGTTGGCTGTTAGCGGTTGGCTATTGTTAGCGGTTGGCAATTAGCGATTGGCCAACAGCTAAAAGCTAATGACCAATAGCGATTTATTCCTGTTCTACATCCTTCTGCAAACTTGTATAGCGGTTGGCTGTTAGCGATTGGCTGTTAGCGATTGGCTATTAGCAGTTGGCTGTTAGCGGTTGGCAATTGGCCAAAAGCTAATGACCAATAGCGATTTATTCCTGTTCTACATCCTTCTGCAAACTTGTATAGCTGTTAGCTATTGGCAGTTAGCAATTGGCCAACAGCTAACGGCTAAAAGCTAATAGCTAAAAGCCAAGTTTAAACGCTCAGGTACCCAAGTTGCCAGGTGAAAAATTACAACTGCTTACTCAGGTACTGAAGTTGCCAGGTGAAAAATTTGAATAATAAAATCAACTCATCCCCCCGGCCCCCTTCTCTTGGAAAAAAGAGAAGGGGGAGCGGAAGAAAACGGCAAAAATCCATAATGCTAATTCAATGGAATAAAACGGCAATAGTCCCTCTCTTCCTTCCAAGAGAGGGATATAGGGTGAGTTTTGTTAAAACCAACTCATCCCCCCGGCCCCCTTCTCTTGGAAAAAAGAGAAGGGGAGCGGAAGAAAACGGCAAAAATCCATAATGCTAATTCAATGGAAAAAAACAGCAAGAGTCCCTCTCTTCCTTCCAAGAGAGGGATATAGGGTGAGTTTGTTAAAACCAACTCATCCCCCCGACCCCCTT
>Ga0268360_1000561_pt1 | contig 57665 bp, 56 predicted proteins | sample BioMet11_FD_192465 | JGI IMG/M metagenome (GOLD analysis project Ga0268360, IMG submission 192465) | Sewage microbial communities from Oakland, California, United States - Biofuel 11 (Illumina Assembly) | ecosystem: Engineered > Wastewater > Sewage > Unclassified | place: USA: California... | reverse complement strand
GTCAAGAGGTCCCGCCGCACTTTCGAACGTGAAAGCGGCGCTGCCTCCCGTTTCCGGCCTTTTCGGGCGGTTTTTGCAGCCCGGGCAAATTCCGCCGCCGGGAAACGGCCGCGGGGACCGCCCCGGAGCGCCTCCCCATACACCGCGCGCCGGGACATCCTATTTTCAGGATGTCCCGGCGCGGATCCTCTGGCGGGAATATGTGGGAATCGAACCCACCCGAGCCTTTTTGGGGCTCATACCGGTTTTGAAGACCGGAGGGCACACCGGCACCCATCTATTCCCATATCGCCGGCGCTCACGCCAGCGTGCGCAGATCGCCTTTGCGCAGCGTCACGCCCTTGCGGTCGAAGTACTCCAGCAGCGGCAGCGCGAACTTGCGCGAGGTGCCCAGCGCGTCCCGGAAATCGGCCAGCGAGACCGGGCCCTTTTCGGCCTGGAGCGCCGCGAACGCCGCTTTCGCCCGGGCGACGAACGCCGCATCCATGTAAAACTGCGGCGAGACGAGGACGATGCGTCCCTCGGCGCAGAGCGCCCGCAGCATCTGCCGCACGGTCTCCCGGTCTGCGCCGGAGAGCAGCGCGTCGTTTTCCGGCGGGGAAAAGCCGCCCGCTTCAAAGGCGGAGAGCAGCGCGTCCCGCTGCTTCTGCTGCGCCTGGGTATAGTATACACGAAAGCCCTCCCGCCTGACAAGCTCTTTTTCCTCCGCAAAGCCGCCCCGGGCGAGAACGCAGCGCAGGACCGCCTCCGGCGCGGGGCAGCCGTCTCCCAGGAGCTTTGCGCGCAGCTCGTCCCTGGGCATCCCGGCGAAAAAGGGGTTCGCCGCGTGGTATTCGTCCAGCAGCGCCTCTCCGCGCGCCTTCAGCGCGTCCAGCCAGTCCGCACCGACCCACGCCGCCTCCTTTTCCCCGGAGAAGGGCGCGAGGGACACGGCGCCGCCGCAGTCCGCGAGGAGGGCCCGGGTCTCGGCCTCGCCCAGGCCGAGGAGCGCGGCGTACTGCGCCGCCGTCAGGCAGCGGGGGCTCTGCTCCCGCAGCGCCAGCGCCAGCTTGTCCGCCGGCGAGCCGTGGGCCTTGCAGTCCAGCGCGGCGGCGGCCGCCGCGGCGTCCTTGCGGTGATGGGGCCTGGGCCGCGCGTCCAGGATGACGCCGCCGCCCACCGTTTCCAGCGGGGAGTAGAAGCGCACCACGAACCGGTCTCCGTTCCGGCAGGCCAGCGGCTCGTCCAGCCGCAGCTGCGCGGGCGCGCCCTCTCCCGGCGCGCACACGTCCTGCCCCAGAAGGGTGAGCCGGCACAGCACGGCCCGCGACCCGTGATAGAGATGCAGCCGCAGGCCGCTTTCCAGCCGGCGCGCGCTTCCGCGCACGGCGGTGAGCCACACGTCCAGAAGCTGGGTGACCTCCAGCGAATCCGGCGCGGCCACGGTGTCGCCCCGGTCCAGCTTTTCCTTTTTCAGCCCGGCCAGGTTGATGGCGACCCGCTGCCCCGCAAAGGCCTCCTCCACGTCCTTTCCGTGGACCTGGAGGTTGCGCACCTTGGCCCTGCCGCAGTCCGGATAGACGAAGGCCTCGTCCCCGGTGCGGACGCTGCCCTCCGTGAGCGTGCCGGTCACCACGGTGCCGAACCCGTCCACCGAAAAGACCCGGTCCACCGGCAGGCGGAACGGGCGGGAGAGATCCTTCTCCTCCACGGCGGCGGCGGCGCGGGTGAGCTCCGCCCGCAGGGCCGCGAGCCCCTCGCCGGTCCTGGCGCTGACGGGGACGATGGGCGCGTTCTCCAAAAAGGTGCCCTTGACCTCCCCGCGCACGTCCTCCGTCACGAGCTCCAGCCACTCCGCGTCCACAAGGTCGGTCTTGGTCAGCGCGACGACGCCGTGGTGCACGCCCAGCAGGCACAGGATCTCCAGGTGCTCCCGGGTCTGGGGCATGACGCCCTCGTCCGCCGCGACGACCAGCAGCGCCAGGTCGATGCCGCCTGCGCCGGCCAGCATGTTGCGGATGAATTTCTCATGGCCCGGCACGTCCACGATGCCCGCCTGCCGCCCGTCGTCCAGAACGATGCTGGCGAAGCCCAGCTCGATGGTGATGCCGCGGCGCTTCTCCTCCTCCAGCCGGTCGGTGTCGATGCCGGTGAGGGCCTTGATGAGGCAGGTCTTGCCGTGATCCACGTGTCCCGCCGTCCCGATGATGAGATGATTCATGCTTTTCCTTCGCTTTCGCCCGCCAGACACGCCGCCGCGCCCGCGGCGACGGCTTCATCCTCCGCCTGCGCGATGGTGCGCAGATCCAGCATCAGCCGCCCCCGCCAGATGTAGCCGACGACGGGCAGCGGCAGCCGCCGCAGCCGCGCGTCCAGCTCGTCCGCCGGGATTTCCCGGGGCGAAACGGCCACGGCGCGGGAGGGCAGCGTCTGCCCCGGCACCGAGCCGCCCCCGGCCTGGCTCTCCGACGGGACCGCCTCGGCCTCGTCCGTTCCGCGCAGGGCGTTAATACGGGCGGCAAGCGCACGGGCCCGCGCGTCCAGCGTTTTCTCGTCCAGCGCCAGCATCCGCAGCGCAGGCACCTGGGAAACGGCCTGTTCCGGGTCCAGGTACAGCCGCAGCGTGGCCTCCAGCCCCGCCAGCGGCAGCTTGCCGATCCGCAGCGCCCGGGCCAGCGGGTTGCGCCGGCAGCGGTCGATCCATTCCTTTTTGCCCACGAGGATGCCCGCCTGGGGCCCGCCCAGCAGCTTGTCGCCGGAAAACGCCGTCAGATCCGCCCCGGCCGCCACGCTTTCGGGCACGGTGGGCTCGTCGGCGAGCCCGAAGCGGGAGAGCGGCAGCAGCGCGCCGCTGCCCACGTCGTGCAGAACGGGGATGCCCTTTTCCCGCCCGAGCCTCACAAGGTCGGAAAGGGGCGTCTCCTCCGTGAAGCCCACCACCCTGAAATTGCTGGTGTGGACCCGCAGCAGGGCGGCGGTGTCCGGGCCGACGGCGGCCTCGTAATCCGAGAGCCGCGTCTTGTTGGTTGTGCCCACCTCCCGCAGGCGGCAGCCGCTCATCTCCATGACCTCCGGCACGCGGAACGCGCCGCCGATCTCCACGAGCTGCCCCCGGGAGATGACCACCTCGCGTCCCGCGGCGGCGGTGGAGAGCATGAGGAGCACGGCCGCGGCGTTGTTGTTCACCGCCATGGCCGCCTCGGCTCCCGTGAGCCGGCGCAGGAGCGGCTCGACGCAGTCCTGGCGCGAGCCGCGCGTCCCCTTTTCCAGGTCGTATTCCACGGTGCAGTAGCCCCGCGCCGCGCCGGCAACCGCCTGGACCGCGCGCTCCGCCAGCGGGGCGCGGCCCAGGTTCGTATGCAGCACCACGCCCGCGGCGTTCACCGCCGGGCGCAGGCGCATCTCGCCGTCCCGCGCAAGGCGCGCGGCGGCGGCGCGGGCGGCCTCCTCCGGTCCGGGCGCAGACGCGCGGGCACCGGAGAGGAGTTCTCCCCGCAGGGCGGAGAGCTCCGCGCGCACGGCCTCCAGCGCCGCGCCGCGGGAATGGCCGGCGAACGCGCCGTCCGCCTCTCCCCGCGCCAGCACCTCGTTCACGTTCGGGATCGCGCGCAGCAGTTCCTCCTTGCCCATGCCGAAGCTCCTTTCAGCCGCCGATATACTCTTTCCCGCGCAGGATGCCCCGCGCCTTTTCCAGCTTTTCCTCCGAAACGCGGACCACCGGGCCGGTGCAGCCCATGCCGCTCTCGGCGTAGATCCCGGCGGCCCAGAGGAGGCGAACCGCGTCCTCCAGGTCCGTGACCTCCACCCCCGTGATCTGGGCGGCGACGACCTCCTTCGGCGGGACGGGGACGTCCGCCGCATCCGCCGCGGGCTTCGCGCGCTTCACCAGCTCCGAAAGCCCCGCCTTTTCCGCGGCCGCCAGCTCCCGCGCCGCGAAGTCCGGGAGCTTCGCCCCCGCCATCTTCGCCGCGCAGGCGACGGCGCCGGCGATCACCGGCGCGCCGGACGCGCGGGACACGATGCAGACGATCCGCCCGAAGCCCGGCCCCACGCCGGGGCCGTACCCGCTGCCCACCGTCTCGGTATCCCCGCCCGAGGTAAAGGCGGAGAGCAGCTTGGCCAGGACGTTTCCGGTCAGCGAATCGCAGACGATCACGTCGCAGCTGCCGGTGAGGACGTCGTTCCCCCGCAGGATACAGCCGCCGTCCGCGCGGCCGGAGCTGCCGAAGCGCACCTTCCAGCCGTTGGCGGCGAGCTTCTTCAGCGCCGTCTCGGCGGCCCGGGCGCCCTCCACGTTCAGGATGCCCAGGGTCGGATCGGGAACGCCGCCGCACCTGGCGGCCGCGACGCCGTAAACGGCGCCCTTCACCATGGCGGCGACCCGGTCGGTGTCCGCCGTGCCGGTGGTGGTGGCGAGCCAGATGTCCCGCCCGGTGGCGGGAGCCTTCAGCAGTCCCACGGTGGCCACGCCGATGGGGAACGGATAGTGCATGGTGACGGCCCCGTCCGCCTCGCCGCTCTCAAGGAGCCGCTCCATGACGGCATGGGCCTCCTCCGCGTCCTTCGCGGGCACCGCCGTCACCTCCGGCGCGGAGCGGGTGCCGATGTAGAGCACCTTTACGCCGCCGGCTCTCGCCGCGGCCGCCGCCCCGGCCAGGACGGTCTCCTCGCCGTGCTCGCTGCCCGGCCCTGTCACCGCGATGCGCGGGACGGGGCCGATGCTGCCGCTGAGCAGCCCATCGCGGATGTCCAGAAGCGTCTGCGCCGCGATGCGGCGCGCGCCCTCCTCATTCATGTCCTTCACCGCCTCCGGCGAGAAGGGTCTTCGCCAGCTCGCCCATGGCCTCGGCGATGAGCGCGCGCACGCGCGCGTCGCCGGTCTCCTCCGCCCGCTCCGCCGCGCCGCCGTTCTCGTGCATCAGAATGGAGACTCCGTCGAAGAGGCTCGTGAGCCGCCCGAGGAAGAGGCTCCCCTTGCCGATGATCATGGCGCGCTTCATCTTCCCGGCCATGATGTCCTCCCGGGCGAAGCCCAGATAGGGCACGCCGGAGGGGATGTGCCCCTGGGTGGGCGCCCAGCCCGTGAGGCCGTGCGCCTGGGGAAAAGCGGCCAGCTCCCCGCGGGCGATCTCCCCGCGCATGACGGCCAGCGCGCCGATGAGCTTGTAGTTGGCCAGCGGGATGTCGCCGGCGCCGGCCGGTTTCGTGATCTCCGGGTTTTGCAGCTCCGGCGCGAAGCGGTCCACGTCCGTGATCCTGAGCCCGGCCTTCTCCAGCGGCTTCGCCACCAGCGCGGTGATGACCGCCTGGGGCGACGAGCCGGTGCTCACCGTATGGCGGCCGACGATCCCGGTATCCAGCTCCGGGCTCACGCCGTCGTTCCCGCTCACGAGGACGGCGAAGCCGCCCAGCACGTCCTCCAGAATGGGCATCCCCTTGCGCACGTGGTCGCGTCCGTTCATGCCCAGCTTCGCCGTGCAGCCGCCCGCCGAGACGAGGACGCTGCGGAAGGTCCCCGCCTTCACCAGGGACGCCGCCTCGATCAGAGCGTGGGCGGGCGCGGCGCAGAAGGCGCGCACGTCGCAGCCGGTGGCCCCGCCCAGGCCGGCGATCTCCGCCGCGGCCTTGGCGAAGTTGCCGCCGCCGCGCTGGTTCATGTCGCCGCAGGCCTCCTCGCTGCAGTCCAGGATGTAATCCACGTCGTCCTTGTCAACGCCGGAAACGCGGATGCAGTGGAGAATGGCCAGCACGTCCGACGCCTTGCAGGCGATGTTTTCCAGCATGACGTGGGCCGCCAGGTTCGCGTCCACGTCGTGGGCGCGGCGCACATACCCCACGGTCTCGCCGCCGGCGCGCAGGGGCTCGGCGTGTTCCTCGCCCACGAAATGCGCCACGTCGGCGGCGTCCACGCCCTCCTTGAGCAGGGCGAGCATCCCGGGCGTGACCACCGGATCGGCCGCCAGCGCCGGGCGGGTCCTCTCAACGAAGCCCCGCTCCAGCCGCACCAGGTCGAAGCTGTCGCAGATCTGCATGAGCAGCAGGAACTCGTCCTCCGGCATGATCTCGCCGAAGCGGCCCTGCCGCGGCGCGTCCGCCAGCGGGTGCTCGTACCAGGGCTGGGGGATCTCCGCCAGCTCCCCGGGCGTCAGGTTGCCGATGTAGACCTGATTGGGCGCGTAGGCCGCGGCGTCCGCGTAGGAACGCAGGTGGCCAGCGAATTCGCGCAGGTATTCCGAATCGGGATTGACGACGCGCTCCGTCGTCTGGGTGGTCCCGGCGGTGCCCACCAGCGAGGGCACGTGGGCCAGGACGTAGCCTGTCCCCTTCACAACGCTGTTCAAAGCCGCATCTCCTTTGCCTGATCCGCGGAGAGCCGCGGGCAGATTTGAAAGACCCGTGCCGCCGAAACAGAAAAGCCGCAGCGGAGCTCCCGCGCGCAGGACGGCGGACGCCGCCCCGGCCGCGCCGGAGGCTCTGCTGTGGCTTCGCTGCGGGCACGGATCAGAGATATTTGCAGAACTGGTCCCGGATCGTCCCGACTTCCTTGTGGATGTCGTCGGTATCCAGCACCATTTCCATCATGCTGATCTGTTCCTCGTACACATCGGCGGGTATTTCGGCTTTCACCTCAGGCTCGCAGATGTGATAAACCGTGAGTCCCAACGAGACTCCTGTCAATGGACCGGCGAACGTGGGATCGCCGTTGGTGACCGTTTCGGCCGCAAGGCCGGCGGCTTCCCCTTCGGCGGCGCCGAGGATCATCACGATATCCTTGGGATCGTATTTCTCCGCAAGTTCCTTGACTCTCCTCTGGTTCTCCAGATCCATTGCGCCTGCGGCCGTTCAGACGAAGCACTCGGTGGTGGAGGCGACAACCTCGCCGCCGGCCGCCCTGACGCAGGCCTCGATGGCGGGTCCGGGGATTCCGTCACGGTCGCCGAGAACGATGACCTTCTTGCCTTTCAGCAGGCTCATGTGTTTTTCTCCTTTCTTCAGAATGTATCAAAACGCCGCGGCGTTCCGATCAAAGGTATCTGCGGATCATGGCCTCGATGGCCTCGGGGGTGGCGGCCTCCTTGACGAGCTCCTCCACCTTGGCGCCGTTCTGATAGATGGCCATGACCGGAAGGCCCAGCACCCGCTGGCTGATCGCCAGGCGGCGGGCCTTTGTGGTGTTGAGCGCGGCGAACTTGAGCTTGTCGCCGTACTTGTCGGCACACTGGTGCACGAAGGGCATCAGCGCCGCGCAGGGGACGCAGCCGTCCCCGTAAAAATCCACGAAAACCGTGCCGGGCGCCTGCAGCACCTCGGCCTCGAAGGTTTCCCTGCTGACCTCAAGCATTTCAGTTGCTCCTTTCCTTCCGCAAGAGGGGTCACAGCCCCTCCAGATAGCGGCCGGCCTGCACCGCGGCGATCGCGCCGTCGCTCACGGCGGTGGCGACCTGCCGCAGGCTCTTGGCGCGGATGTCCCCCGCGGCGTAAACGCCGGGGATGCCGGTCTGCATATTCTGATCGGTGACGATGTAGCCGTTCTCCAGCGTGAAGCCCGCCGTGCACAGCGCGCTGTTGGGGACGAGGCCGATGAAGACGAACACGCCGAAGGTGCCGTCCTCCTCGTCGGCCTCGATGCGGCGCGTCTCGCCGGTCTTCACGTTTTTCACGGTCATGGCCGTGAGGATGCCGTCGCCCTCGAAGCCGGTGACGACGGAGTCCCACAAAAAGGCCATCTTCGGGTTGGCGAAGGCCTTCTCCTGGATGGATTTCGCGGCGCGCAGCGCGTCCCGCCGGTGGATGACGGTGACCCTGCGCCCGAACTTCGTCAGGTACAGCGCCTCCTCCACGGCGGAGTCGCCCCCGCCCACCACGTAGATGTCCATCCCCTCGAAGAACGCGCCGTCGCAGGTGGCGCAGTAGGAAACGCCCTTGCCTGTGAGCTCCCGCTCGCCGGGGCAGCCCACGGGCCGCGGGTTCGCGCCGGTGGCGACGACGACCGTGCGCCCCCGGTACTCCCTGTCCCCGCAGACCACGGTCTTGACCCCGCCCTCAAGCCTGAGCTCCGTCGCCGCCGCCTGGACGATCCGGGCGCCGAAGTGCTCCGCCTGGGCGCGCATCCGTTCGACCAGGGAGGCGCCGCTGTCTCCGGGGAGGCCGCCGGGGTAGTTTTCCACCTCGGCGGTGATGGAGATCTGGCCGCCCACCTGGCTCTTTTCAAGGATGAGCGTGCTGAGCCGGGCGCGGCCGGCGTAAATGCCGGCGGAGAGCCCGGCCGGGCCGCTCCCCAGGATGATGACGTCGTAAATGGTATCCATACGCTCGCTTTCTCAGTACGCCTGGGCGAAGACCCGGCTGTACGCGCACTGGTTGCCGCCCAGATACATCTGGGTGTTGGTGGTCAGATCCAGCGCCTCCGTCGCCGGCGGGAAGAAGCCGCCGGACTCCTTGTTCAGGCGGAAGGTCTCGCCGCCCACGGCGCGCTCCACCTTTTCCAGGTGCACCGGCTTTTCGATGGAGCCGCCGGTGCAGACGGCGTCCGCCTCGGGCACGTCGTCCACCAGGAGCTTTCCCTCGGTGCCGTCCGGCCCGCCGAACTCGAAGGTGATGGCCGAACACCGGATGCCGTGCTTTTCCGCGGTCTGGATGGTGAGCATCCCGTCCGTGCAGGCGTTGCCGCCGCCCTCCCACGCCATGACGAGGCCGCTGGCGCCCAGGTACTGCGCCAGCTTCACGTTGAAGGAGGCGCAGCGCTGCTTGTGCCAGTTGGAGGGGTTGTGGCTGCGGCAGAAGATGACGCCTCTGAAGTTCAGATCCTTCCCGTGCCTGCGGTAGAGCTCCAGCAGGAGGGGATGGTTCACGTGCAGATAGGTGGGCACCTTGAAGGCGGGCCAGACGTAGTTGCCGCTGACCACGCACCCGTCGAGCATCTCGTTGGGGTGGAGGATGGTGGGCACCATGTCGTCGATGGGCGCGCCGTAAAGGAAGGTGTCGGAATAGGGGCCCTGGTTCTGGCACTGCCACACCAGGACGACGCCGGGAAGCGCCGGGTCCGTCTCCGCCGTGGAGAAGGTCTCCTCCCCGTCGGGCTCCAGCGGGCGGGTCAGCTCGGCCAGCCGCTGGGCGACCTTCAGGCCGATGAGCCGGATGTCGTTGTCGTACTCGATGGAGGATTTGCCCTCGTTGAGCTCGTAGAGGATGACCAGGTTGCGCGTCTTGGAGAACGGGGTGTACTCCGCGTAGGGGCCGCGCAGCTCGATGATGGCGTCCCGGGGGTACAGGAGGCCGCTGGAGGCGTTGGCCTGATCCCAGGGCAGCGCGGCGGACTCCAGCACGGCGAAGCCGCGCAGCAGATTCGTTTTTCCGCGGCCCACGGTGTAGGGCGTGCTGAAAAAGCCGGAGTACTGGACTCCCTCGCCCTCCACCTTCACCATGGGCTGGATGGCGTCCAGCACGTGGATGATGCGGGCGTTCTCGCCGGGGACGGTGATGTCGAAGTCCACGCGCTTCACGGCCTTGCACAGATCCGCCGTGAGCGCGCGCAGCTCCTCCTTCGAGACGGTGAGCACCCCGCCCTCGAAGGCGCAGCGTTCGCCGAATTTCACGTCTTTGACGTCGTAATAGCGTCTTGTCAGCGTCATATCGATCATTTCTCAGCCCTCCTTGCTCTCGTCCACGGTGTAAAGGGTGGGGCCGGGGACCGCGGTCTGCAGGGCTTCCAGCGCCTTTTCGATGATCTTGCGGCGGTAAGCCTTCTCCCGCTCCGGCGGGAGCTTGGGATCGCCGGCGGGCGCGGTGAAGTCGCCGCCGAACACGACGCGGTTCGCGCCGACGTCCAGCGCGATGGAGGTAAAGGCCGTGACGTGGACGCAGGGGATTCCCACACGGTCGAGTTCCTTTGTGATCGTTGCGCAGCAACGAGTGCACGTTCCTCAGGTGGAGGTCAGGATCGCGGCCTGGACCCCCGCGGCGAGGTACCGCTGGGCCAGGTCCTGACCCATTTTCTTGCTGGTCTCCACGTTGGTGCCCACGCCGCAGGTCGCGCCGAAGAAATCGGCCACGCCGCCGATGCGGCCCTCCGCGGCCAGATCGCGCATCACGTCCAGCGGGACGAGGCGGTGCGGGTCGTTGCTGGCGGCGGTGGTGTCGTAGCCGCCGTGGATGGACTCGTACACGCCCTTTTTCAGCGCGGCGAGCCCCCTGATGTCGTAAATGCCGAAGCTCACGGCAAAGGCCTGCTTGATCTTGTCGGGGTTGCCCATGGGCACGAGGCCGCCGGTGGTGAAAAGCCCGATGACGGTCTTCGTGATGTCCTTCACCGGAGGCGCGGGCGGGACCTTTTCAAAGCCGCGCAGCGGCACCTCGGTAACGAAGGGCTTGCCCTGCAGCTTATCCACCAGCATCTGCACGGTGCGCTCGGCGCCGGTGCGCTCGCTGCACTCGTTGCGGCGGTGCCCGGTGGGAAGATAGCCCTCGGCCCGGGCCGGGCCGATCGGCTCCCGCTTCGCCAGCTTCAGGGCCAGCGCCGCCACCTTCGGCAGGGAGCGGGACATGCCCACGGCCGTCTCGGTGGTGGAGATAATGTAGTTGTCCTTCACGTACATGGGGACGGCGGGGTTTTCCCACCACATCCCCGTCACGGCGGGAACGCCCAGCTCGGCGCGGACGAAATCCGTCACCTTGGCGCAGGCCACGCCGTAGCGCCCGGCGTTGAACGCGGGGCCGGCGATAAACACGTCGGGCTTCTCCGCCTCGACGACGGCGCGGACGCCGGCCTTTACCGTCTCCCAGTTGGCGTCCTCGTTGACGTAGTTGTCGCCGCAGTAGACGACCTTGGCGACCTCCATCTCCCCGTTCCACAGCCGGTTGAGGCCCAGCGCCGGGCCCTTGATCCCGTCGACGACGCCGAAGCCCATGCCCGCGGCGGTCTCGCCGCCGAAGCCGGCGAAGAACTGGTTGATGTAATGAACGGCTTTGAGTTTCACGCGCTCACTGTCCTTTCCGCGGGCGCGCCGCAGCGCGCCCATGGTATCCGCGGCCGGACCCGGTCACACCGGATTGTTCGGGTCCAGCGGCGGGCTGGTCACGATAATGAATTTTGCCGGGGAAGCCTCGGTGTAGATGAGATGCTCCACCTCGGACTCGAAGACGACCGAGTCGCCCGCGTTCAGCACGTAGTGCTCCTCCTCCACCATCACGCACAGGCTCCCCTCCAGCACGGTGATGAGCTCCTGCCCCTTGCGGTTGCGGTGGACGTGCCGCTCGTTCTGCGGGTTCGCCGGCAGCGAGACGTAACTCACCTGGAGGTACCGGCTCTCGTCCGGGGAGACCACGTTGAAGGCCACCCCGTCGCTGGTGTTCACGGTAAAGGCTTCGCTCCCCCGCACAAGGCGGGTGGCGCCCCGCCGCACCTTCAGGAAATACACCATGTCCACTGAAAAATAAGTTGCGAAGCGCTGCAGGTTCGTCAGCGAGATGGAATGCTTGCCGTTCTCGAGCCCCGAAAGGAACGAGTAGCTCATGTTCATCTCCCTGGCCATCTTCTGAAGCGAAATGCCGCGGATCTTGCGCAGCGCCCGGATCTTCGCGCCGACGTTGGCCTCCTGTTCGCCGATCTGTCCGCCGACCTGGTCTTCCATGCTCCGTCCCTCCCGCGCGCCCGCGGCCGCGGCGGGTGCGTTTTCCCGCCGCCGGAGGCCTGCGCGCGATCTTTCGTATCAAAAATCGGCTTTTCAGCCGTTCACCGTATTATTATACGGGCGGGAGGTTGTTGTCAACCGTCTGAAGGAAGATGGTCTTGGAGATCATGTACTTCGTAAGTCCGGCGATGCCCACGCCGCTTTCCTTCCAGCCGGTGCCGGGGGACTCGATCATGGCCTTGCTGAAATAGGTGTTCACGTAGATCTGGCCGCTCTTGATGGCGTTGGCCACGCGCAGGCCGCGGCGGATGTCCTTCGTGAACACGCCGCCGGCCAGCCCGTACTTCGTGGCGTTGGCAAGGGCGACGGCCTCCTCCTCGGTGTCGAAGGGCGTCACGCAGCCCACGGGCCCGAAGATCTCGCTCTGGAAGATCGTCATCTCCGGCGTCACGTCCGCGAAAATGGTGGGCGGGACGAAATTTCCCTTCGCCAGGACGGGGTCGGTATAGGGCTCGCCGCCGCAGACGAGGCGCGCGCCCTCCTTTTTGCCGGATTCGATGTAGCCCCAGACGTTTTTTGCATGCTCTTTGGAAATGAGGGTGTTGAGCGTGGCGTGCGGATCGAACCCGTCGCCGGGGACGAGGCGCTCCGCCGCCTCCTTCATGGCCTCAAGGAACCGCTCGTAGATGGTGCGCTGCACGATGACCCGGGTGCCGGAAACGCAGATCTGCCCGGCGTGGTTCGTAAAGCCGTAGACCGCCCAGCGCGCCGCCTGCCCGATGTCCACGTCGTCGAAGATGATGTTGGGGCTCTTCCCGCCCAGCTCCAGGGCGATATCCTTGATGAGCGGGGCGGAATGGGCGATGATGGAGCGGCCCGTCTCGGTGCCGCCCGTCATGGACACCATATCCACCAGCGGGCTCTCCACCAGGCAGTTGCCCACCTCGCCGCCGGAGCCGGTGACCACGTTCACCACGCCGGCCGGGAAGCCGGCCTCCTCGTACACGCCCGCCATCATCAGCATGGACAGCTCGCCCCAGGTGGGCGGCTTGATGACCACGGTGTTTCCGCCGGCCAGGATGGCGTTGACCTTCTGGCAGCCCATGAGGAACGGCCCGTTCCACGGCAGGATTTCGCCCACCACGCCGCAGGGGTTCCAGGTGACGATGTTCATGGCGCCCTCCTCGCAGGGGACGGTCTTCCCCTCGAGGCAGCGCGCCTTGCCCGCGAAGTACTCGAAGGAATCCACGGCCATGGGCGCTTCCCAGTAGCGGCAGGCGCCGTAGTTCTTGCCGACCTCCAGGGTCTCCACGACGGCGAACTCCTCGGCCCGGCGCTCCAGGATCCGCGCCGCCTTCAGCAGGAGCTTGCTGCGCTCCTTGGCGGTCATTTTCCCCCAGGGGCCCTCATCGAAAGCCCTGCGGGCGGCCAGGATGGCTTTTTCGCAGTCCTCCCTGCCCCCGCGGTAGGCTGCCGCGAATTTCTCGTTGGTCGCGGGATTGATCACGTCGGTGGTCTTCCCGCTGGCGGACGGAACGTATTTGCCGTCTATGTAGAGCATGTACGGCTTTTTCTGAACATATTCCATTGGATCCAAAGACAACAGCCCCTTTCCTTCGCAATTTTTGCGGCCGCAGCCACAATTATCCTATTGTTAGTATAGTATCAATCTGACCGGAACGCAAGAGGCTTCCGTGGCTTTTTCCCGTCAAAATGTACTATTGTATGAAGTTCGCAGACGGGTCCGCCCCCGGGCCGGAGCGCGCCGCGGGACGGGCCCGCTTCCGGCGCCCGCAAATTCGATTAATCGTACCCGGGCCGGGCCTTTTCCGGCGCAGAAAATCCCCCCCGCCGGAAAGAGACGCGCTCTCTCCGGCGGGGGGATTCGGCCGTCCGCGGGGGTCTTCACCTGCGCCGCAGGTTCTCGGAAATCTCGCACAGCGCCCGGGACGCCTCCATGTCGCACGCGCCGCGCCGCGCCAGATCGCAGAGCGCCACGTACCCCAGGAGCCGTCCGTCCTCCGCCACCGGGAGCCGGCGCACCTGCCCTGCGGACATGAGGTCGGACGCCCTGGCCACGTCGTCCCCGGGCGAGACGGAGATGACGCTGCGGGACATGATCTCCCCCACCGGCGTTCCGGCGGGGTCGCCGCCGTTGGCGACGCAGCGGAGCACGATGTCCCTGTCGGTGACGACGCCGCAGAGCCGCCCGTCGGCGCCGCACACGGGAAGCGAGCCGATGTTGTTGCGCGACATGAGCCGCGCGGCGAGCGCCACCGGCTCGTCCTCCGGCACGGAGACGACGTTTTTGCTCATGATCTCGGAAACGGTCATAAATCAAAACCTCCCGCAAAGAATGAAGGTGTTTTCATCTTCATTCTTGACGCGGGAGGCCGGTTTTATACCGCTTTTTCAGAAGATCAGCGTTTTCACGCCGATGGCGATGAGCACAAGGCCGCCGATGAGCTCGGCGCGGGCCTGGAATTTCTCGCCGACCCGCTTCCCCAGCATCCCGCCGAGGAAAGAGAGGATAAAGGCCACCGCGCCGATGACGGCGCAGGAGACCCAGATGTTCACGTTGTCGAACGCCAGGGTAAACCCGGCGGCCAGCGCGTCGATGCTGGTGGCGACGGCGAGCACGTTCAGCCGGCCGTGGGTCAGCTTCTGCGGGGCGGGCGCGCGCTTCTCCTCGGGCCGGAGTGCGTCCGCCACCATTTTCCCGCCGATGAAGGCCAGGAGGACGAACGCCACGTATTTGCTGAAGCCGGCGATATAACCCGCCGCGGCTGTGCCCAGATACCATCCCGCCAGGGGCATGAAGAACTGATACGCGCCGAAATACGCGCCCAGAAGCAGCGCCTGCCTCCAGCCGAAGCCGCGGACGGTGAGCCCGCAGGAGACCGAGACGGCGAACGCGTCCATCGCCAGGCTGAGCGCCATGAGGAAAACATAGATCATCGTTGCGTTTCTCCGAAAATCAGAATAAAATCGGGGCGGGGAAAGCCCGGAAGGAGGACGCGCCGTGGATTCCGAACAGTATATGCGCGAGGCGCTGGTTTTAGCGCGGGAGGCGTACGCCGCGGGGGAGACCCCCGTGGGGTGCGTGGTCGTCTCGCCCGGAGGCGCCATCGTCGGCCGGGGCCGCAACCGCACCGAGGAGGCCGACGCCACCTGCCACGCCGAGATGGAGGCCATCCGGGACGCAAGCCGCGCGCTGGGCGGCTGGCGGCTCTCCGGCTGCGCGCTCTACGTCACCATGGAGCCGTGCCCCATGTGCGCCGGCGCGATCCTGGCCGCCCGCGTCTCCCGCGTGGTCTACGGGGCGAAGGACGCCCGCGCGGGCTCCTGCGGCAGCGTGCTCAACCTGTTCATGGAAAATTACGGCTTCGCCCCCGCGGTCACCGGCGGCGTCCTTGCGGACGAATGCGCCGGCCTCCTCGGGGCATTCTTCAGGGAAAAACGGGCGAAATGAGCCCGCTCAGAGCCCCAGCGTCTCCGGGCACACGCAGACGTGGATCGTGCGGCCCTTCTGGACCCGGTCGAGCCAGACGGCCACGTTGCAGATCCGGTCCGGGCTGGCGCAGTCCATGCAGCGCCCCGTCGCCGCGCAGGGGGTCTTTTTATGGAGGCGCGCGGCGTTTTTGGGCCCCGCCTCGGCGCGGACCCGCTCCACGGCGTCCTCGTCCGTCTCCACGAACTTGTTTTCGCCCACGAGGATATACACGGTCCTGGGCCCGTAGATCATGGCGGCCACGCGGTTGCCGTTGCCGTCCACATTGTAGAGACGGCCGCCCGCGGTGACGGCGTTGGTGCCCGTGAGGTAACAGTCCGCCCCGTGGGCGTTTTTCATGAGCTCATCCCGCGCCTGGGGCGTGTCTCCCGCGGCGTGGTCGTAAACGGCGCAGCCCTTTTCCCGCAGCGCGTCGTAAAGCCCCAGGCTCCGCACGGTCACGGAGCCGCCGCAGCCCACGGAGGCGCCCGCCGGGATCGCCGCGAGCACGAAGTCGCGCATCTCCCCGCCGGACGCGAAGGCGTGCACGGTGAAGCCGTGCTTTTCCAGCGCGGCCAGCGCGCGCGCCGTCAGCTCCTTCATGCTTCCTCCGGGATCGGCTTCCCGCTGCGGTCGAAGAGCGGGAGCGGCTCCAGGAAAGCGATGTCGTCCCGCTTCGCGGCGTCGCCCTCGGCCAGAACGGCGAGCCGCCCGCAGACGATGCCGCCGGCCTGACGGACCAGGCTCTCCACCGCGTTCAGCGAGCCGCCGGTGGAGATCACGTCGTCGATGATGAGGATGCGCTTGCCGTGCATCTTCGCGGCGTCGGCGCCGTCCATGTAGAGCTTCTGGCGCGCGGCGGTGGTGATGGATTTGTCCTCCGCCGCGAAAACGCCGTTCATGTAGAGCTTCGGCGCCTTGCGCACGAGGAAATAGGTATTGCGCCCGCTCTGGCGCGCCATCTCGTGGATGATGGGGATCGCCTTGGCTTCCGGCGCCACCATGTAGTCGAAATCCGGCGCCTTTTTCAGAAGCTCCCGCGCGCAGGCGCAGGTGAGCTCCACGTCGCCGAAAACAACGAAGGCGGCGATCATCATGGAATCGTTCAGGGGGCAGAGGGGAAGGTCGCGGGTCACGCCCGCGACGGTCATCCGGTAGGTCGTTTTGGGTCATCTCCTTCGGTCATGTTGTCCAAGGGAATTATACGCGGCCCGGCACGCAAAGTCAATTTGTAAAAAAGCGCCGGAACCTGCAAAAAACAGTGGAAATCCGGCGAAAAGTGTGATACCATTTCAGGCGTGTTCAATTCAATATTTCCGGTATAATTGCAGGCAGCATGGGCCTCAAGTTTCTACCGGGCGGCCGTCTCCGCCCGACTACCGAAAGAATTCGCGGTCACATTTTATTAAAGATGTGCCCGCTTATTCGTTTTTGGTGAAACCTGACGCCCTGCGGGGCGCCTTTTTTGTGCCGGGAAGGAAGAATGATTAAGGGAGGAATCGCATTTGTTCAAGATCAAGGAGCACGGCTCCACCGTGCGCACGGAGATCATCGGCGGCCTGACCACGTTTTTCACCATGGCCTACATCATCTTCGTGAACTCCGGCCTTCTCAGCCAGACGGGCATGGACGCCACCGGCGTCGCCGTGGCCACCTGCCTCTCCGCCGCGCTGGGCAGCCTTCTCACCGGCCTTATGTCCAACACCCCCTTCGCGCAGGCCTCCGGCATGGGCCTCAACGCCTTCTTCGTGTTCACCGTCGCCACGGCCGGCAAGGGCTTCGGCATGGGCTACACCTGGCAGCAGGCCCTGACCATCGTCCTGCTTGACGGCGTCGTTTTCCTGGCCGTCGCCGTTTCCCCGCTGCGCACCAAGATCATCTCCGCCATCCCCGCCTGCCTCAAGAGCGCCATCGGCGCCGGCATCGGCCTCTTCATCGCCTTCATCGGCCTGGTGGACGGCGGCATGATCAGCTTCGGCGCGGGCGTCCCCGCCTTCAACGACTTCACCCACGGCGCGGCCCTGCTCTTCGTCATCGGCCTCGTCGTCCTCATCATCCTGATGGTGCTCAAGGTCCGCGGCGCCATCTTCCTGGGCATCGTCATCACCGCCGTCATCGGCCTCGTGCCCACGCTCTGCGGCTCCACCGTGTTCGGAACCTTCCAGTCCGCCGGCGCCAGCGCCTATTCCCTCTCCAGCATCGGCAAGATCGGCCTCGTCGCTTTCAAGTTCGACTTCCCGGGCCTGATGAGCAACGGTATCCTTGCGCTCATCACCGCCGTCTTCTCCTTCGCGCTGGTCGACTGCTTCGATACCATCGGCACCCTGATCGGCACCGCCGCCAACGCCGGCATGCTGGATAAGGACGGCAACCTCCCCGGCGGCGACAAGGCCCTCGTGGCCGACGCAATCGCCACCTGCACCGGCGCCTGCCTGGGCACCTCCACCGTCACCACCTTCGTGGAATCCGCCTCCGGCATCGCCGAGGGCGCGCGCACCGGTCTCTCCTCCATCGTCGTGGCCGGCATGTTCATCCTCTCGCTCCTCATCACCCCGTTCTTCGATTTCCTGGGCGCCAACGTCTGGTTCCTGTACGCCATCTCCTGCCCGGCCCTGGTGGTCGTCGGCGTGCTGATGATCAAGTCCGTGGTCAAGATCCACTGGGACGACATCGAGGAAGCCATTCCCTGCTTCCTGACCATCGCCGTCATGCCCTTCGCTTACAGCATTTCCGAGGGCATCGGCTTCGGCTTCATCTCCTACTGCATCGTCAAGCTCGTCCGCGGCAAGGGCAAGGAAGTCTCCGGACTTCTCTACGTCATCTCCGCCATTTTCGTCCTGAAGTACATTCTTGCCAATCTGTGACGCCCGCCCCGCCGGACGGCGGGACAAAACGCGAAACAGCGACAATGAATTCTGCGGAAAGGAGAGGCCGTTCGGCCTCTCCTTTCCGTATCCGCCTCTCCCGGCGGCGCAGGGCAAAAAAAGATTCCCGGAGCGCGCTCCGGGAATCTTTTTTTTACTTCATCGAGCTGAGCTTCGTGTCGAGGCCGCTCTTCTTGTGCGCGGCGTTGTTCTTGTGGATCAGGCCCTTGACCGCCGCTTTGTCGACTGTCTTGACTGCGGCTTTATAGGCGCTCTCGGCCTCCGCGCGGTTCCCGCCGGCAACTGCGGCATCGAAATTCTTGATGACGGTCTTGAGTTCCGACCTGTCGGCCTTGTTGCGGGCAAAACGCTCCTTACCGATCTCGACGCGCTTTTCCGCGGATTTGATATTGGGCATAAACTTGGCCACCTCCTCCTATAAAGTCACGAATCGTCGTGCAGATTGTTATTGTAGCATCGGCACGGGCAAATTGCAAGAGTATTTTTGCGCACGCTCCGATATTCTCCCGCTTTCCGGTCAAACTAGCGCAGAAAGCGGGGATATGAATGATCGAAAAGCGTACGGACCTGGCGCTGGAGGCCAGAGAGGGCCTTTCCGGCGCGCTCCCGGACGGCGTGGAGGAAGATCGGCGCGACGTGCTGGGCTTCGGCGTCACCCGGGTGCGGATCACGAACCGGGCGGGCGCGGATTTGTTATGTAAACCCATCGGCGATTATGTGACGCTGGAGCTCGGCCGCCTCCTGCGCCGGGAGGACAACGCCTTTGCCGACGGGGCCCGGGCGCTGGCGGACGAGCTGCGCGCCATGCTCCGGCTCGGCTCGGGCGACTCCGTGCTGGTGGCCGGGCTGGGAAATCCGGCGATCACGCCGGACGCCGTCGGCCATCTGACGGCGGAGAGCACGCTGGCGACCCGCCACCTGCGCGCCCAGCCCCGGGGCCCCTTTTCCGCCTTTCGCAGCGTGGCGGTGCTGGAGCCCGGCGTCCTCGGCACCACGGGACTGGAGAGCGCGGACGTGGTGCGCGCCGTCGCCGGCGAGGCGAAGCCCGCCGCGGTGATCGCGGTGGACGCGCTGGCCTCCCGCAGGGCGGAGCGCGTCTGCACCACGGTGCAGCTTTCGGACACGGGGATCGTGCCGGGCTCCGGCGTGGGCGGCGGACGGACGGCGCTGGACCGCGCGGCGCTGGGCGTCCCCGTGATCGCCCTGGGCGTCCCCACGGTGGTGGACGCGGCGACCCTGGCCTCCGACCTTGCGGAGGAGGCCGGCGCATCGCTTGACGCCGATGCGCTGCGGCGCGCCTCCGGCGGGCTCATCGTCACCCCCCGGGACATCGACGCCCGGGTGCGGGACATCTCGCGCCTGCTGGGGTACGGGATCAATCTGGCCCTGCACGAAGGGCTGGCCGTCTCCGACCTGGACATGCTCCTGGGCTGAATGTTTCACGGGAAACATCCGGCCCCGCGGGCGCGTCTCAGGAGATTGTTTCACGTGAAACACGCTCCGGGATTGCAAACCGGCGGCGCAGTTGCTATAATTGGAAAAAGCAGCGCACTGAAACGATACGCCGGGAGATGCTATGGGAAAGATCATCGCAGTTGCGAACCAGAAGGGCGGCGTCGGAAAGACGACCACCTGCGTAAACCTCTGCTGCGCCCTTCACGACAAGGGGCGCAGCGTCCTGCTGTGCGACGCCGACCCCCAGGGGAACGCCACCTCGGCCATGGGCGTCGACAAAAACCGCTACGAATCGGGCACCTACAACGTGCTCATCGGGGACACCGAGCCCGAAGCGGCGGTGATCGGGACGAAATATGGCGATCTGCTGCCCTCCAACAAGGAGCTCTCGGGCGCGGTCATCGAGCTCGTGAGCCTGGAGGGACGGGAGTACGTCATGAAGAAGGCGCTGGAAAAGCTCCGGAGCCGCTACGACTACATTCTGATCGACTGCCCGCCGTCCCTGGAGCTGCTGACGCTCAACGCGCTCTGCGCCGCGGACACGGTGCTCATCCCGGTCCAGTGCGAATATTTCGCGCTGGAGGGGCTTTCGGACCTCATGAACACGGTGCGGGTGATCCGGCGCCGCCTCAACCCGGGGCTCGAGATCGAGGGCGTGGTGCTGACCATGTTCGACGGCCGGACGAATCTTTCGCTCCAGGTGGCGTCCGAAGTGAAAAAGTATTTCCGCGATAAGGTGTTCGCGTCCATGGTGCCGCGGAACGTTCGCCTCTCCGAGGCGCCCAGCCACGGCAAGCCCGTGATGGCTTACGATTACGCGTCCCGCGGGTCGCAGGCCTATCTGGCGCTGGCGGACGAGCTTATCCGGCGCAACGAAAGGAAAGGGTGATTCGATGGGCCAGAAGGGCCTTGGCGCGGGTCTGGGCGCGCTTCTCGGCGGCGACGCCGCCGAAGGAAACGAGGGCGGCCTCTACCTGCCGGTATCAAAGATCGAGCCCCGCGCGGGCCAGCCGCGCACCCGCTTCGACGAGGCGGCGCTGGCGGAGCTTGCGGAATCGATCAGGGAGCACGGGCTCATCCAGCCCGTCACCGTCCGCCCGCTGGGCGACGGATATTATCAGCTCATCGCCGGCGAGCGCCGCTGGCGCGCCGCGCGGCTGGCGGGTCTCACCGAGGTGCCCGCCCGCATCCTGGAGGCGGGCGACCGGGAGACTGCGGAGCTGGCGCTGGTGGAAAACCTCCAGCGGGAGGATCTGAACCCCGTGGAGGAGGCCCGGGGCTACCGCTCGCTCATGGATTCCTACGGCCTGACCCAGGAGGCCGCCGCCGAAAGGGTGGGCAAGTCCCGCCCCGTGGTGGCCAACTCCCTGCGGCTCCTCGGGCTGCCCGGGGACGCGCTGGCGCGGGTGGAGGACGGAACGCTCTCCCTCAGCCAGGCGCGGGCGATCCTGGAGGCGCCCGACGCGACGACCCGTTCGGCCGCGGCGAAGGAGGCCGCGGAGCGCGGCCTGACCGTCCGGGAGACGGCGGCGCTGGTAAAGCGCCTCGCCGCGGGAAAGAAAGCGGCAAAGAGAAAAAGCCCTGCCTCGCCGGACGGCGTGGATTACATGGCTGAGGTCGAAAAGGACCTCACCCGCACCCTGGGGCGGCGCGTCCGCATCGCGGGCGGCGCCCGCAAGGGGCGGTTCGAACTGGAATACTACGGCCGCGAGGACTTCGAGACCCTGCGGAAGGCCCTCCTGGAGATCAGGAAGGGCGGAGGTGACTGATATGTTCCATAAGCTCCAAAAACGCGCCGACGAAAAGCCGCTGGAAGGCGCCGCGCCGCAAAACGGCGAAAAATGCGCGGAGGTGCGGAAAAAATCGGAAAACGCCGTGCTGGTCTACGTGATCGTCCTGTTCTCCGTGGTGCTTGCGCTCATCATCCTCTCCTATTTCATCCAGCAGCGCCGCAATTCCGACGCGATCTCCAGCCTGAACCAGCAGCACACGGAGTTCACGAACCAGGCCAACCAGAACATCGAGGACCTGCAGAACAAGAACCAGGAGCTCACGAAGCAGCTGGCGGAAAGCGAAGCCAAGCTGGCGGAGAGCGAGAAAAAAACCGACGAGCTGCAGACCGAGCTTGACAACGCGAAAAAGGACTGGGCCGCGGACGTGAAGACCGTGACGGACACGCTCAAGACGGATTACAACAAGGAGCTCCAGCACGCGACCGCGCTGGAAACGCTCCTTCACGCGGAGATCTCCCTGCAGGACGGCGACGTGGTCTCCGCCAAGAAATACCTGGACCAGCTGGCGATCCAGAAGGATTCGCTGGGCAGCGACTGGCTCGCCGAATACGAAAAACTCAGGACCCAGGTCGGGACCGACGTGGGATGAACGGGGGAAGCAGAATATGATCGACATCAAACTCATCCGGGAAAACCCGGAGCTCGTCCGGGAAAACATCCGCAAAAAATTCCAGGACGAAAAGCTCCCGCTGGTGGACGAGGCCGCCGCGCTTGACGAGGCGCGCCGCAGGGCCATCAGCGAGGCCAGCGAGCTGCGCGCCTCGCGCAACGCTCTCTCGAAAAAGATCGGCATGCTCATGGGCCAGGCCAAAAAGGATCCCGCCAAGGCTGCGGAGGCCGAGGCCGTCAAGGCGCAGGTCACGAAAAACGCCGAGCGGCTGGCCGAGCTGGAAAAGCTGGAGGCGGACTACGGCGAGAAGCTGCGCGGCGTGATGATGAAGATCCCGCAGATCATCGACGCCTCCGTGCCCATCGGCCCGGACGACACCCACAACGTGGAGATCCAGCGCTTCGGCGAGCCGAAGGTGCCGGACTTCGAGATCCCGTACCACACCGACATCATGGAAAGCCTGAACGGCATCGACCTGGACGGCGCGCGCCGGGTGGCGGGCAACGGCTTCTACTATCTCATGGGCGACATCGCCCGCCTGCACGAGGCCGTGCTGGCCTACGCCCGGGACTTCATGATCGGCAAGGGATTCACCTACATGATCCCGCCCTTCATGATCCACGGGGCCGTGGTGGAGGGCGTCATGTCCTTCCCGGAGATGGACGCCATGATGTACAAGATCGAGGGCGAGGACCTCTATCTCATCGGCACGTCAGAGCATTCCATGATCGGCCGCTACATCGACCAGATCATCCCGGAGGAATCGCTCCCCCACACGCTGACCAGCTATTCGCCCTGCTTCCGCAAGGAGAAGGGCGCCCACGGCATCGAGGAGCGCGGCGTCTACCGCATCCACCAGTTCGAAAAGCAGGAAATGATCGTGGTCTGCCGGCCCGAGGACTCCATGATCTGGTACGACAAGCTCTGGAAGCTCTCCGTGGAGCTCTTCCGCTCCATGGATATCCCCGTGCGTCAGCTGGAGTGCTGCTCCGGCGACCTGGCCGACCTGAAGGTCAAGAGCTGCGACATCGAGGCCTGGAGCCCGCGGCAGCAGAAGTATTTCGAGGTCTGCTCCTGCTCGAACCTGGGCGACGCCCAGGCGCGCCGCCTGCGCATCCGCATCAAGGGCGCGGACGGCGGCACCTACCTGGCCCACACCCTCAACAACACCTGCGTCGCTCCGCCGCGGATGCTCATCGCCCTGCTGGAGAACAACCTGCGCGCCGACGGCAGCGTCGCGATCCCGGAGCCGCTCCGCCCCTACATGGGCGGCAAGAGCGAGCTCGTCCCGGATAAAAAATGACCGTCCGCCGGACCGGCCGCATTAAATTAAGGGAGGAATACATATCATGGAAAAGAAAAAGAGTTTCTTCACGGAATTCAAGGAGTTCATCTCCAAGGGGAACGTCCTCGACATGGCGGTCGGCGTCATCATCGCCACCGCGTTCGGAAAGATCACCACGTCGCTGGTGAACGACGTGCTCCTGCCCTTCATCGGCTGGCTCTTCGGCGGGATGGACCTCTCCAAGCTCAACATCGTCCTGCGCGCGGCCGAGACGGACGCCGCCGGCACGGTGGTGAAGGAAGCCGTGACCATCGGCATCGGCACCTTCATCGGCGCGGTCATCGACTTCATCCTCGTGGCGTTCGTGGTCTTCCTCATCGTCAAGGCCTTCAACAAGGCCCGCTCCCTCACCGAGCGGAACAAGAAAGAGGAAGAAAAGAAGGAGCCGCCCAAGCCCTCCAACGAAGAGGTGCTCCTCGCCGAGATCCGCGACCTGCTGAAAGAGGGAAAATGATTCCTTCCGGTAACGAAATCGATCCCGGCGAAGCCGGACGGCGCTTTGAAGCCGTCGTCCGCGCGGGCGCGGAGGCGCTGGGCGTCCCGCTGCCCCAGGGCGCGGAGGCGCGGATGTACCGCCACTTCCGCCTGATGGCGGAGGTCAACCGGGAAATGAACCTCACCGCCATCACCGACCCGGACGAGGCGGCCGTGCTGCACTACCTGGACAGCATCGCCCTCCTGCGCGCCCTTCCCTTCGCGGGGAAGCGCGTGGTGGACGTGGGCACCGGCGCCGGCTTCCCCGGCGTCCCGCTGATGCTGGCCGAGCCCGCCATCGCCGCTCTGACCCTTATGGATTCCACGGAAAAGAAGATCGGCTTCGTCCGGGAAAGCTGCGCGGCCCTCGGCCTTCGCGCCGACGCCGCCGCCTGCCGGGCGGAGGAAGCCGGACAGGGGCCGCTCCGGGCGTCCTTCGACATCGCGGTCGCCCGCGCCGTCACCAGGCTCTCCGCCCTCTGCGAGCTGTGTCTGCCGCTGGTGAAGCCCGGCGGCGCCATGATCGCCATGAAATCCTCCGACAGCGACGGGGAGATCGCCGAAGCGGAAAACGCCGTCCGCATCCTGGGCGGCGCCCCGCCCCGCGTCTTCGAGTACCGGCTCCCGGGACGGGACGCCGTCCGCCGCGCCGTCGTCATCGAAAAGACGGCTCCCACGCCTCCGAAGTACCCGCGCCGATGGGCGCAGATCAAAAAGTCCCCGCTGTAAGCGCGGGCCAAGTCAATACCGCGCCCCCCTCCCCGGTACGCCGTATCGGGGACGAAGGCGCGTCCGCATATGGAAAATTCTGGAAAGGCGCAGTTGAAAATGAAGATCCTCACGGAAGCGATCACCCGGGAAACGAGCATGAAGCGCATCCTCGCCGCGGTAGACGCCGGGGCCTGCCCGGCGCTGCTCTCCGGCACCGGCGCGCTCAGCCGCGCCCACGCCGCGGCGGCGCTGCGGCAGGCGACGGGCCGCCCCCTGGTGGCGGTCTGCCCGGACGAGGGGGAGGCGCGCCGCTTCGCCGCGGACGTCTCGTCCTTTCTGGGCGAGGAGGCGCGGCTTCTCTCGGGGCGCGACCTGGTTTTCTACAACGCCGAGGGCGTTTCGCGCCAGGGCGAACGGGCCCGCATCGCGGAGCTCTGGTCGCTGGCGCGGGGCTCGACCGGAATTCTTGCCGTCACGCCCGACGCGCTGATGCTCCGCACCCTGCCGAAGGACACGCTGCTCGCCCTCACCGCCGAGCTGAAGAGCGGCGGACGGTACGACCTGGGCGCGGTGACGGCGCTCCTCGTCCGGGCGGGCTACGAGCGGGCCGAGGCGGTGGAGGGCGCGGGACAGTTCGCCGTGCGCGGCGGCATCCTGGACTTCTTCTCGCCGGGCGCGCCCGATCCGGTGCGCTGCGAATTCTGGGGCGACGAGATCGACTCCATGGGATACTTCGACACCGCCACCCAGCGCCGGGCGGAGAACGTCGCCGCCGCGGTGATCCTCCCCGCCCGGGAGACGCCGCCCTCCGCCGCCGCAGGCGGGGAGGACGCCCTCGCCGAACGGATGGAAGGATATCTCCGCCGTCTCTCCCGCCGGAAGAACGTGAAGGCGGAGCTGACGCAGAACGTCGCAGCCGACATCGCCCGGGTGCGGGAGCGGCGTTCGCTCCCCTCCTCGGACCGGTATCTGGACCTGCTGTACCCGGAGGCCACCGCGGCCGACTACCTCCCGCCCGACGCGCTGGTGGTCTTCTGCGAGCCGCCGCGAATCGCCGAGCGCGCGAAAAACTGGCTCTGGCAGCTGGGCGAGGACACCACCGCCCTGCTGGAGGCCGGCGTCTGGGAGGGCGGGCCCGCCCGGGTGGCCGACACCTGGGAGCGCACGGCGGAAAAGCTGGCGGACTTTCCGGTGGTGATGCTGGCCAGCTTCACCACGGCCAACCTGCCCTACCCGCCGAAAACGCTGGAAACGCTCCAGGTCAAGCAGCTCCCGTCCTACGGCGGGAGCCTGGAAACCGCGGCGGGCGACATCTCCCACTACGTCCGCGAGGGCTACTCCGTCGCCGTCCTCTGCGGCGACAAGCGCCGCGCCGGGGTTTTGCAGGAAAGGCTGACCGCCTCCGGCGTGGACGCCGTTTTCGACTACGCGCTGGAGGCGCTCCCCGAAAAGGGCCGCTGCACCATCGCGCTGGGCGCCCTGTCCGCCGGGCTGGAGTACCCGGAAACGCGCCTGGCCATCGTCACCGAGGGGCAGCTGACAGGCGAGCTCTTCCGGCGGAAAAACCGGAAGAAGCTGCCGAAGAACGCCTCGAAGCTGGAGAGCTTCACCGACCTGTCCCCGGGCGACCTGGTGGTGCACGCCACTTACGGCATCGGCCGGTTCGAGGGCGTGGTGAAGCGCCGGGTGGACGGCGCGGACAAGGATTATATCAAGCTCGCCTATTCCGGCACCGACGTGCTTTACATCCCCGCCACCCAGCTGGACATGGTGGCAAAATATATCGGCGCGGCCGAGGATTCGCCCGTCAAGCTCTCGAAGCTGGGCGGCGGAGACTGGGCGCGGGCGAAATCCAGGGCGAAGGGCGCCGTGAAGGAGCTGGCCGACGGCCTTCTGAAGCTGCAGGCCGAACGGCGCACCGCCTCAGGTCATCCCTTCCCGGAGGACAGCGAGTGGCAGAAGGAGTTCGAGGAGTCCTTCGAATACCAGGAGACGGACGACCAGCTCCGCGCCGCGGAGGAGATCAAGAAGGACATGGAAAGCCCCGTCCCCATGGACCGGCTCCTGTGCGGCGACGTGGGCTACGGGAAGACCGAGGTGGCGCTGCGCGCCGTCATGAAGTGCGTGCTGGACGGGTACCAGGCCGCCATTCTGGTGCCCACCACCGTTCTGGCCCAGCAGCACTACGCCACGGCGTCCCGCCGCTTCGCGGGCTATCCCGTGAAGATCGAGGTGCTCAGCCGCCTGCGCTCTCCCGCCCAGACGCGGGACGCGCTGCGGGGCGCGGCGGACGGCTCGGTGGACATCCTCATCGGCACCCACAAGCTCCTGCAGAAGGACGTGAAGTTCAGGCGCCTCGGCCTGCTGGTGGTGGACGAGGAGCAGCGCTTCGGCGTTCAGCATAAGGAGCGGCTCAAGGAGCTTTCGCGGCAGGTGGACGTGCTCACCCTCTCGGCCACGCCCATCCCGCGGACGCTGAACATGGCGCTTTCCGGCGTGCGGGACATGTCCACCATCGAGGAGCCCCCCTTCGACCGCCAGCCCGTGCAGACGTATGTGCTGGAGTACGACGAGGTCATCGTGCTGGACGCCGTCCGCCGGGAGCTCAGCCGCGGCGGGCAGGTCTATTTCCTCCACAACCGGGTGGAGAACATCGAGCGGACGGCCTCGCGGCTCGCCGCGGCGCTGCCCGGCGCGTCGGTGGCCGTGGCCCACGGGCAGATGGACGACGACGCCCTCAACGCCGTCATGGAGCGCACCGCCGCGGGCGACGTGCAGGTCCTGGTCTGCACCACCATCATCGAAACGGGCATCGACATCCCCAACGTGAACACCCTCATCATCGAGGACGCGGACCGCCTGGGCCTGGCCCAGCTGCACCAGATCCGCGGGCGCGTGGGCCGCTCCTCCCGCCGGGCTTACGCCTACTTCACCTTCCGCCGGGACAAGGTGCTCTCGGAGGTGGCGGAAAAGCGGCTCTCGGCCATCCGGGAATTCGCGGAATTCAACTCCGGCTTCAAGATCGCCATGCGCGACCTGGAGATCCGCGGCGCGGGCAACATCCTGGGCGCGGAGCAGAGCGGCCACCTCATGAGCGTGGGCTACGACATGTACCTCAAGCTCCTGGACGAGGCCGTGCACGAGGCGAAGGGCGAAAAGCTGCCCGAGCGGCCCGACTGCTCCGCAGACCTGGCGGTCTCGGCCAACATCCCGGAGGCCTATGTGGCCTCCGCCGACCAGCGGATGGATCTCTACCGCCGCATCGCCCTCATCCGCACCGAGGCGGACGCGGACGACATGACCGACGAGCTCATCGACCGCTTCGGCGACCCGCCGAAGGAGGTCAACGCCCTCATCCACATCGCGCTGCTGCGGGGCGAGGCGGCCGACACCGGGATCTCCGACATCTCCCAGAAGGACGGGCGGCTCCTTTTCGGCCTTTCGGACTTCGAGATGGACCGCATTTCCCGGCTGTACGCGCTGAAGCCCTACGCCGGGCGCATCCGGATCGAGGCCGGGATGAAGCCCTCCGTCTCCCTGCGCCTGCGCCCCGGCGAACGGGTGCTGGAGGCGGCCGTCGGCTTCGTGCGCGATTACAAGGGCACCGGCGCGGCGCCGCAGGCGTGAGCGCGCATACAAATGAAAAGCGGGGACAAACTAGACCGGAACGGCTTTCGCCGTTCCGGTCTGATTTTTTCGGCGGGCCCGGTGCGGGCGCCGTTTGAGAGGAGCGGGGAAAATGAGCCTTTTCAGGAAAAAAGAACCGCCGGCGGCGGTCCCGGAGCCCTCGGGCCCGGTCACGTCCGCGCGGCTGGCGGAGGTCTTCGACGGCTGCTACGACTACGAACGGCGCGACGTCCGGGCCGGCGGCTGCCAGGCCGCGCTCTGCTTCATCGACGGGCTTATTTCGTCGAACGCCGTGGCAGAGCTCATTTTGCGCCCGCTCACCGACGAGCGGCGCTTCCCCCCGGCGCTGGGCGCGCGGGAGGCGGCGCAGCGCATCCTGGGCGGGACGGTCTACGCCTACACCGCCAGGGAGCGCCGGGATCTGGGCGACGCGGCCGCCGATCTCCTCAACGGCTATTGCGCCGTCGTGTTCGACGGGCTGCGCCTGGCGGTGACGCTGGAGGTCAAATCCTCCGAAAAGCGCTCCATCGACCAGCCCAAGGAGGAGAAGGTCGTCAAGGGCTCCAAGGACGCCTTCATCGAGGTCCTCAAATCCAACACGGCGCTGGTGCGGAAAAAGCTGCGTTCGCCCGCGCTGAAAATACGGCAGACCACCATCGGGCGGAAAACCCGGACGCAGGCCGTCATAGTATATCTGGGCGGCTTCACGAACCGGTCCATCGCGGCGGAGGCGGAACGCCGCCTCGCCGCCGTCGACGCCGAGGGCGTCCTTTCCTCCGCCGTCATCGAGGAGAACCTCGCCGACACGCCGAACACGCCCTTCCCCCAGATGCTCACCACCGAGCGGCCGGACAAATTCTGCACGAACCTGCTGGAGGGCCGGGTGGGCATCCTGGTGGACGGCCTGCCCGTGGGCTTTCTCGTGCCCGGGACGTTCTCGCAGTTTTTCAAGGTGCCGGAGGACCACGCCTCGCATTTTCTCGTGGCGTCGGCGCTCACGATCCTGCGCTACCTGTCCGCCGTGCTGGCGGTCTTTCTCCCGGCCTTCTACGTGGCCGTGGCCATGTACCACCAGGAGATGATCCCCGCAAAGCTCGTGCAGTCCATCATCGCGTCCCGCCAGTCGGTGCCGTTCCCGGCCGCCTTCGAGGTGCTGGCCATGCTCATCTCCTTCGAACTGCTGCAGGAGGCGGGCCTGCGCCTGCCGAACCCGGCGAAGGAGACGGTGTCCATCATCGGGGCGCTCATCGTGGGCCAGGCGGCGGTGGAGGCCAAGGTCGTCTCCCCCGTGGTGGTCATCGTCATCGCGCTCTCGGCCATCGCCGGCTATACCACGCCCAACCAGGATCTGAACGCGGCGTTCCGGCTCTGCCGCCTCATCCTGGTGATCCTGGCCATTCTTCTGGGGCTTTTCGGCCTCTCCCTGGGGTGCGTGCTGATCGTCTGCCACCTGGCCTCGCTGGAAAGCTTCGGCGTACCCTATATGTCGCCCTTCGCGGGGGCCGAGGGGAACCACCTGCTGCGGGCGCTGACCCGCTATCCCATGAAGAAAAAGCGCGACCGGGAACCGGAGCTGGGACCGGAGGGAAAATGAAATGAAAAAGCTGACCGCGGCGCTTCTCGCCGCCGCGCTGTGCCTGTCGCTCTCCGGCTGCTCCGTGGGCGGGCTGTTTTCGAACTACCGGGAGATCGACTCGCTGGAGCTCGTGCGCACCATCGCCGTGGACAAAACCGGCGACGCCGTTCTGGCCACCGCCGGCAGCGGCCCGCTGGCCGAGGGCGGCGCGCCGCACATAAGCCAGGCCGAGGCCTCCACACTGTCTCTCGCGCTGGAAGAGCTGCAGCGCAAGCCCCAGGGCCGGGAGGCACTCCTCTCCCACACGGAGACGCTCCTGGTGGGGGAGGACACCGCCCGCGACGGGCTGGATTTCGTCCTGGACTACGCCGAGCGCTCGCCGGACATCCGGCTCAAGACGAACCTGGTCGTCGCCCGGGGAAGCGGGGCCGGAGAGCTGCTCAAAAAAGCCGCGTCGGAGCGCAGCAGCGTGGCCGCGGCGCTGGAAACGATGAAGGACTCCCTCCCCGCCTCCGGCAAAGGCTGCCTCTTCACCTGCGCCGACGCCGCCTGCGCGCTGGCGGAGCGCGGCTGCGCGCTCCTCATGGCCGTGGAGGCCGCGCCGCCCGTGGAGGACGACGGGGCGGAAATTTCCGTCGCCCCGGCCGGCCTGGCCGTACTGAAGGACGGGCGCCTCGCCGGCTTCCTCACGGAGGACGAGACGGCCGGCGCGCTGCTCCTTACCGGCTGCTTCCGCGGCATGAACGCGGATATCGAATACGGCGGCGCCCGGGTATCGCTGCACCTGAGCGGCGCGAAATGCTCCCTCGAGCCCGTGTTCGGGGACGGGCGGCTTCTCCGGGCCGACGCCGCGCTCTCCGTCCAGGCCGACCTGGACGCCCTGTCCGGCAGCGGAGACCCGAACAACGAGGACTGGCGGCGCGGGGCGGAGGAAGCCGTCTCGGAGCTGCTGTGCAAAATGGCCGTGGCCGCGCTCGCCCGCTCGCAGGCGATGGACGCGGACTTCCTCGGTCTGGGGGAAACGCTGTGCCGGCGCGCGCCCCTCCGCTTCGGCAGCCAGTGCGGGAACTGGGCGGAGCTCTTTCCCCGGCTGGAGGTGCGGGTCACCGCCGGGACCGTGCTGCGCCGGACCTACGACATCGACAACCCGCTGGGCGCTTCCGGCGGCGAAAAGGAGGACCATTGGAACGAACTGATCTCATAAGCGAGCGGCAGCTCTCCGTCCTCGCCTTTTCCGGGCTGCTCTCCCCCCTCATCCGGATGCTCCCCCGCTCCGCCGTGTACCTGGCGGGGCGGAGCGCGTGGCTCTCGCCCGCCGCCGCAGCCGCGGCCGGCGCGGCGTACTTCGCGCTGATGCGCGCGCTCCTGCGCGGGCGCGGGCTGCGGGACGGCCTCGCCGAGATGGCGGGACGCGCGCTGGGGAGCGCCGGCGGAAAGGTCTTCTGCGCCGTCAGCGCCCTGTGGCTCACCTTCTACGCCGGCTTCATCGCCCGCAGCGCGGCGGAGCGGCTTTTGTCCTCCGTCTACACCGACGGCAGCGCGCCCATGTTCTCCGCGCTGCTGCTCGCCGCCTCTGCGGCCGCGGCCGCCTGCGGGACCAAGACCCTCGCCCGGACGGCGGAGATCTTCGCGCCCGTCATCCTGGGCATCTTCGCCCTCGTCATCGCCTTCGCCCTTCCGGACGTGCGCGCGGCGAACCTCCTGCCGGTGACGTACAAGGACGCGGGGCGGATCCTCCTGGGCTCGCTCCCCATCACGGACATCGTGGGCGCCAGCGTCTATTTTCTGTTCCTTCTCAGCCACGTGGAAAAAAAGCCCGGCGAAGGGAAGCAGCCCCTCCGCTGGATGCTGCTCCAGATGCTCGTCATCCTGGGCGTCATGGTCATCACCGTGGGCTCCTGCGGCGAAAAGCTGACGCTCCATCTGGGAAGCGCCTTTTTCATGGTGATCCGCAATATCTCCATCCTGGGCGTCATCGAGCGCGTCGAGGCGCTGGTCATCACGATCTGGATCACCACGGACTTCCTGCTCGACGCGACGCTGCTCATGACGGACGCCGAGATACTGCGTGGGATCTTCGGCGCGGAGCGCCGGGCGCCCTTCGTGATCCCGGCGGCGGCGGGCGCGGCCGCGTCCGCGCTCCTCGCCGCCAAAAGCGCCTTCGGGCTCCAGCCCCTCTCGGAGCTCCTGGTCCCCGCGGCGAATCTGTTCTTCGCGTTTATTCTCATCCCGGCCGTTTTGGCCGTGGGAAAGCTGAGGAAAAAGCTATGAGCGCAAACACCGACGCCCGCCGCCTGCTCCTTCTCTCCGCGGCGAGGCTCTATTCCCTGGGCGTGGACCTGGAGGGCGCGCGGGAGGACGTGCGCCGCCTGGCGGCATCGCCCGGGACGCCCGGGCTGCGGGAGGCCGCCGCCGCCTTTCTCGAACTGCGGGAGCAGTGGCGGGCGGCGGAAGCGGAGCACCTGCGCCTGCGCGACGAGCTGGCGGGGGAAAAATGAGCGCCGCCGGAAACGCCGAAAAAACGGGCCGCCGCGATCAGTGATCGCGGCGGCCCGAAGCGTACGCCTTATCTCACGCCGGAGTTTTCGTCATCCCTTGGCCTTGCTGACGGCCTTCATGCGCAGGTTGTGGTCCAGAATGGTCTTGCGGATGCGCAGGCTCTTGGGCGTGACCTCAAGAAGCTCGTCGTCGGCAAGGAACTCCAGGCACTGCTCCAGGGACATCAGGCGCGGCGGAACGAGACGGAGCGCCTCGTCGGAGCCGGCGGCGCGCATGTTGGTGAGCTGCTTCTTCTTGCAGACGTTGACGGTGATGTCCTCGCCCCGGGGCGTCTCGCCCACGACCATGCCGGCGTAGACCTGGATGCCGGGGGAAACGAACATCACGCCCCGGTCCTGGATGCACCAGATGCCGTAGCCCACGGCCTCGCCGGTCTCGGAGGCGACGAGGGACGAGCTCTGGCGGCGGGTGACCTCGCCCTTGTAGGGCGCGTACTTTTCAAACACGGAGCTCATGATCCCCTCGCCGCGGGTGTCGGTGAGGAATTCGTTGCGGTAGCCGAAGAGGCCGCGCTCCGGCACGAGGAAGGTAGCCCGGGTGCGGGAGCCCACGGGCGAAAGATCCAGCAGCTCGCCCTTGCGGGAGCCCAGCTTCTCGATGACCGCGCCCACGTATTCCGAGGGCACGTCCACCACGAGCCGCTCGATGGGCTCGCACTTTTTGCCGTCGATCTCCCGATAGAGCACGCGGGGCGGCGTGACGGCGAACTCGAACCCCTCCCGGCGCATGGTCTCGATGAGGATGGAAAGGCTCATCTCGCCGCGTCCGGCGACGATGAAGCTGTCGGTGGAGCCGGCGACCTCGGAAACGCGGAGGGACACGTCCTTCAGCGTCTCGCGGAAGAGCCTGTCGCGCAGGTTCCGGCTGGTCACGTATTTGCCCTCGCGCCCGGCGAAGGGAGAATCGTTCACGCAGAAGGTCATCTCCATGGTGGGCGCTTCGATCTTCACGAACTCGATGGGCTCGATCTTTTCCGGCGTGCAGATGGTGTCGCCGATGGTGATGTCCGGGATGCCGCTCATGGCGATGATGTTGCCCGCGTCGGCCTCCGTCACCGGGACGCGCTTGAGCCCGTCGAACTGGTACATGGAGACGGCCTTGGCCTTGCGCGCCGGCGCGTCCGGCTGATGCCAGTTGCAGATGGCGATCTCCTGGTTGTCCCTGATGGTGCCGCGCTCGATGCGGCCGATGGCGATGCGCCCCACGAAATCGTTGTAGTCGATGGAGGAGACGAGCATCTGGAACGGCGCCGCGTCGTCCCCCGACGGGGCGGGGATATACTTGATGATCGTGTCGAAAAGGGGCTTCAGATCCGTGCCCGGCACGTCCGGAGAATAGGACGCGGTGCCGTTGCGCCCGGAGCAGAAGAGCATGGGGGAATCAAGCTGCTCGTCCGTGCAGCCCAGGTCCATGAGGAGCTCCAGCACCTCGTCCACGACCTCGAGGATGCGCTGGTCGGGCCGGTCGATCTTGTTGACGACCACGATGACCCGGTGGCCCAGCTGCAGCGCCTTGGAAAGGACGAAGCGCGTCTGGGGCATGGGTCCCTCGGCGGCGTCCACCAGAAGGATGACGCCGTTCACCATCTTGAGGACGCGCTCCACCTCGCCGCCGAAGTCGGCGTGGCCCGGGGTGTCCACGATGTTTATCTTGTAACCGCCGTAATTCACCGCCGTGTTTTTGGCGAGGATGGTGATGCCCCGCTCCCGCTCCAGATCGCCGGAGTCCATGACGCAGTTCTGGACCTCCTGATTGGCGCGGAACACGCCCGACTGCTTGAGGAGGTTGTCCACCAGCGTGGTCTTGCCGTGGTCGACGTGGGCGATGATGGCGACGTTGCGAATCTTTTTTTCTGCCAAAGTAAACACTTCCAAAATATCCGAATAAAATTGTGATTTTGCAACCCGAATATTATACCTGTAACCATGGCAAACTGCAAGCCCTTTTGGAAAAATCGGCGCGGCGGCGGCGCTTTTTTCCCGCGCCGTCTTGAAAAAGGGCGCTCCGTTTGGTAAGCTGAGGCGGCAAGCGCGCCGCAGGGCGCGAAAAAGCGTGAGAGGACGTGGTTTTTCTGACGATCAAGGACGACGCCGCCGTACTGGCGCAGGACCCTGAGATCCGCACCGCCGTGTACGACGACCGGGAGGTCTGCCCCCAGGGGCTCCAGCCCTTCCTGTACAGCACGGCGGAGGGGACGCTGCTCCTCCAGTATCAATCCCCGGAAAAGCCCCTGAACAGCCGCGTGCTGAACTATCCCTTCGGCACGGCGACGCTCGTCTCCCGGGACGACGGCGCCACCTTTGCGCCCTATTTCTTCCGGGAAGGCATGGACGCCCCGTTCCTGGAAGCCGGCGCGGTCACGCTGCCGGACGGGCGCTTTTTCTTCATGGACACCTACGCCTGGGCCACCCCCGCCGGACCGGCGCATTTCGCCAGCGGCGAGACCTGGTGGAGCGCGGACGATCTGCGCACCCTGACCGGACCGGGGAAGAACAGCTTTTCCCTGCCGGACGCGGACTTTTACGGCTCCTCCGACGACGACGGCCGCAAGGCCGACGACCGGGGCGGCTGCCGGCTCCACCGCTCCACCCTGTGCCTGCCCAACGGCGACCTCCTGGTCTCCATGTACGGCTGCTTCAGCAAGGACAAGGCCCCCGCGGGGTACGAGCCCCGGATGATGAAGACCCGGGTCTGGGTCGCCCGCTCCCGGGACGGCGGCGCGCATTTCGAAACGCTCTCCACCGTGGCCGCGGACGCGGGCATCGGCACCGAGGGCTTCGGCGAGCCGGTGCTGGTGCGGGTCGAAAAAGGCCTCCATGCCGGCCGCATCCTGTGCCTCATGCGCACCGGGCGCGACCTCTACGAAGCCCATTCCGACGACGACGGCGCCAGCTGGAGCTATTTCGCGCGCCGCACCTTCCCCGGCGCGGACATCTACGATCTCAACGCCTGGCGCGGGAAGTACGACGGGAAGTACGAGAACGTGAACCCGCTGCGCCACAGTCTCTCCGGCTCCGTGGTGGACCCGGACGTCATCCAGATGAAAAACGGCCTTCTGGCCTGCTCCTTCGGCGTGCGCATCCCCGCGCAGCTGTGCTGGGAGGACCCGTCCGTCCCCAACAACGGCGTTTTCTGCGCCTTTTCCAAGGACGGCGGCGACACCTGGAGCCATGTCGTGCGCGTCATGGGCGGGCATATGACCACAAACTACACCGCCCTGCGGGAAGCCAAAAACGGCGACATCCTCTTCGCCTACGACGTGGGCGCCTGGCGCCAGGGCGGCCGGGGCGGCCGCCTGTGCCGGATCAGGGTGGACTGCTGAACGGGCCGCGCGCCCGTTCAGTCCGCGATCCGGAAGAGCCTGCGCCCGTTTTCCTCCGCGGCGGCGGCGATCTCCTCCGCCGGGACGCCCCGCAGCTCCCCGATCCGCGCCGCGACCAGGGGCAGGAGCAGCGAGGAATTGCGTTCGCCCCGATGGGGCACGGGAGCCATATAGGGACAGTCCGTCTCCAGCAGCAGGCGGGAAAGCGGCATCCGGGCCGCGGTTTCCGGGCCCTTGCGGGCGTTTTTGAACGTCACCGCGCCGCCGAAGCCCAGGTACCAGCCCAGCGAGAGCATCTCCCGCGCCGTCTCCCAGCTGCCGGTGAAGCAGTGGAAAACGCCGGTCACCTCCGGGAATTCCCGCACGGCGGCCAGCGCGTCCTCCGTCGCTTCCCGCACGTGGACGACGGCGGGCAGCCCGGCGTCCCGCGCAAGGGCGAGCTGCCGGCGGAAAAGCGCCTTCTGCGCCTCCTTCGTCTGCGCGCCGTAGTGGTAGTCCAGCCCGATCTCGCCCACGGCGACGCACTTGGGGTGGGAGAGCAGCGCGCGCACCGCCGCCAGCGCCGCCTCGTCCGCCGTGTCCACGGCCTCGGGATGGATGCCGGCGGCGAACCGGACGAAGGAGCGCGCCTCGGCGATGTCCCTGGCCCTCAGGGCCGACGGCAGGTCGGACGCGGGATCGACGACGAGATCCACGCCGGCCGCCGGCAGCGCGTCCAGCAGCGCCTCCCGGTCGGGATCGAACGCCGCGTCGTCGTAATGGGCATGGGTGTCAAAATACATATTCGCCTCCGAAAGCGCGGAAATGCCCGCGTTTTTCAAAAAAACTCTTGCATTGCGCAGGGAAATATGGTAGCATGAAAGTCCGACGGCGTGAGCCGCGCTTTTTTCTGAAAGGAATGATTGAATTGCAACTCGCAGTTACGATAGTTCAGCTCATCTCCTGCGTGGCCATCGTGGTCATCGTCCTCTTCCAGAGCGGCAAGAGCGCCGGCCTTTCCGGAGCGATCGGCGGCGGCTCCGATTCGTACCTTCTGAAAAACAAGTCCAAGTCGCTGGACTCCAAGCTCGCCAAGGCCACAAAGTGGATCGCGGCGGTGTTCGTGATCCTCACCCTGGTGCTCAACTTTGAGTTCCACGCGTGAGCGCGCAGCGGTATCTTCCGGCGGAGGGGCTTTTGCCCCTCCGCTTTTTTGTTGTCTGAACGATGGTCTGAAAGGATGGGCGCCGTGCACAGGATCGGTCCGGAGGAATTCCCGCAGGTGCTGCGGATCATGGGGGAGGCCTTCCCGGCCGCGGAGACCCGGGACGACGCGGGGCAGCGGGCCCTGCTCGGGCGCCCGGACTACGCCGTTTACGCCGCCGGAGAGGCGCGGGTGCTGGGCTTCCTCGCGGTCTGGCGGCTCCCGGATTTCGATTTCATCGAGCATTTCGCCGTGGACGCGGCAGTGCGCGGGCGCGGTCTCGGCGGCGCGATGCTGGACGAGCTCCTGGCGCAGGGCGGCCGCCGCGCCGTGCTGGAGGCCGAGCCGCCGGAAAGCGAGCTCGCCCGCAGGCGCGTCGGCTTCTACCGGCGGCACGGCTTTTCGGTGAATCCGTACCCCTACGTCCAGCCGCCGCTCCGCGGGGAGAAAATGGGCGTGCCGCTCCTCGTGCTGTCCACCGGCGGAGCGCTGACGGAGGCGGAATTCGGCCGCTGCCGGGCGCAGCTCTTCCGCACGGTCTACGGCGCGCCGGCGCGCCCCTGAAGAACCGGAAAACCGCGCGGGGCGGGCGAAAATCCGTTTTCGCCCGCCCCGCGATATTTTTGCCTTTTTTTACAGCGCAGCGGTGATGAGGGCCATCTTGTAGACCTCGGCGGCGTTGCAGCCGCGGGAGAGGTCGTTGATCTGGGCGTTGAGGCCCAGCAGGATGGGGCCGTAGGCTTCGAAGCCGCCCAGGCGCTGGGCGATCTTGTAGCCGATGTTGCCGGCGTTCACATCCGGGAAGATGAAGGTGTTGGCGTAGCCGGCCACCTTGGAGCCGGGGAACTTGAGCTGGCCGACGGCGGGAGAAACGGCGGCGTCGAACTGCATCTCGCCGTCCACCGGCGTGTCGGGCATGGCCTCCTTCGCCTTGGCGACGGCGTTCTGCACCAGCGTCACGGTGTCGTCCTTGGCGGAGCCGTGGGTGGAGAAGCTGAGGAAGGCGACCTTCGGGTCCATGCCGAAGGTGCGGGCGCACTTGGCCGTCTCGCGGGCGATCTCGACCAGCTGATCCTCGTTGGGATGGATGTTGATGGCGCAGTCGCCCATGGCGATGGTCTCGGGCTTCCCGTCCTTCTCCCGGACGAGGATGAAGCAGGAGGACACGATGGAGCTGCCCGGACGGCACTTGATGAGCTGGAGCGCGGGGCGCACGGTGTCGGCGGTGGAATACGTCGCGCCGCCCAGCAGGCAGTCCGCCTTGCCCATCTTGACCAGCATGGTGCCGAAATAGTTGCTCTTCTTCAGCGCGTCGCGGCACTGCTCCTCGGTCATCTTGCCCTTGCGCAGCTCGACCATCTTCGCCACCATGGCGTCGAACCCGGGATAAGTGTTGGGATCGATGATCTCGGTGGCTCCGATGTCGAAGCCGCCCTTGGCGGCGGCGGCCTTCACAGCCGCGGGATCGCCCACCAGCACCGGCGTCAGCTCGCCGTCCTTCACAAGACGGGAGACGGCCTCCAGGATGCGGGCGTCGGAGCCCTCGGTAAAGACGATGCGGCGGCCCTTGCCGCGAAGCTGCGCTCTCAGATTGTCGAAAAGATCCATTTGTATTCCCTCCGTATTCGCCTTAAAGGCGCTTGATTTCTCCCGAAAGTTTACCACTTTCCGGGGTGGTTCGCAAGAGCAAACGGAAAATCCGCCCCGCGCCCGCCGCAGGCCGGGCCACCGCCGGAAAAGCGCCCCGTCCGCCCGTCCGCCGCGCCGGAGGCGCCGGAGAGCAGGATTGCGCCGGATCTTCCGCTTTACTTTAATTATTGTCCACTTTTTCTCAAAAACTTGAAATCCTGTTTGAATTCCGGTAGAATCAGACCAAATCAGGCCCCCGGCGTCCGGCTGTGCGGGACGCCGGCTTTCCGGCCGGAGAAGAGGGGTGCGGAATGGACGATACCGACGTGAAGCTGCTCAATCTGCTGGCCGCGGACGCCGACGTCACGGCGACGGCGCTGGCGCCCGCGCTGAACCTTTCGGTCCCCGCCATCAACAAGCGCATCGCCCGGCTGCGCAGCGCCGGCGTGATCCGCCAGTACACCGTCCTGCTGGACGGGGAGAAGGTGGGAAAGCCCATCCAGGCGTTCGTCCTGCTGGTCCTGGAGAAATTCGCCCGCTCGGAGGCGCTCATGGAACTGGTGCGCGGCGACCCGGACGTGCTGGACTGCCACGCGGTCACGGGCGAATACGACTACATCCTGCACATCTGCGCCCGGGACATCGGCGAGCTGGAAAAGAAACTGCTGACCCTGAAGAGCCGCTGCGGCCTCGCCAAGAGCTACACGCTCCTTTCGCTCATGGAGCACAAGCACCAGGCGACTCCGCTGCCGGACGAGACGAAGGAGTGAACGGCATGGCGTGCGAGGTGACGCGGGAGGATTTCGACTGGGCGGCGGCGCTGCGGCGGGAGCTGCACCGGCACCCGGAGACGGATTTCGATCTGGAATGGACCTGCGCGCGGGTATGCCGCGCGCTGGACGAGCTGGGCATCCCCCATACAGAAAAATTCGGCCGCTGCAGCACGGCGGCGTACCTCAATCCCGGAGGCGCCGGCCCCGCGCTGGCCCTCCGGGCGGACATGGACGCGCTGCCCGTCACGGAAAAGACCGGGCTGCCGTTCAGTTCGGAGATCCCGGGGAAGATGCACGCCTGCGGGCACGACGCCCACACGGCGCTGCTGCTGGGGACGGCCAGGGCGCTCAAGCGCCGCGAGACGGCGCTTCCCGGCCCGGTGACGCTGCTCTTCCAGCCCAGCGAGGAGGGCGTGCAGAGCGGAGCGCGGATGATGGCGGAGGCCGGCGCGCTGGACGGCGCCTGCGCCGTCGTCTGCACCCACAGCGACAACGAGATCCCCGCCGGGGAGATCCGCCTCTGCCCCGGAGATTTCATGGCCGGCTGCGAGCCCATCGACGCGGTGTTCCGCGGCCGCAGCGTCCACGCGGCGCTGGCCGCCGAGAAGGGCGGCGGGGCCGACGCCATCGCCATGGGCGTCCGCGCCTGGAGCGCGCTGCGGGAGGCCGCCGCGCAGGAGGCCGCCGGCAGCCGCTGCGTCTACTCCGTGGGCGTCTTCAGCGGCGGCACCGCCCACAACGTGATCGCCGACCGGTGCGAGCTGAAGATCACCTTCCGCTGGTTCGACGCGGGCCTGGCCCGCCGGATCGAGGCGCGGACGGAGGCTGTGTGCGCCGAGGCCGCGGCCGCTTACGGCGGCACGGCGGAGGTGGAATACCACGTCAGCGCGCCGCCGGTGCACAACGACGAGCGGCTCACCGCGGCGTGCGCCGCGGCCCTGCGCCGCGCCGGCATCGAGCCGGGCTCCATGCCCTCCCGCATGAGCTCGGAGGATTTCAGCTGGTTCCTCGCCCGGGTGCCGGGCTTCATCTTCCGCTTCGGCACGAGGAACGAGGCGGAGGGCTGCACTTCCCTTGCCCACACCAGCGACTTCCGGATCGACGAGCGCGGGATGCTGTCCGCGATGCGCGCCTTTGCGGCGCTGGCGTCGGACCCGGATTTCATCCGCGCGGCGCGCGGCGGATGACCGCGGCGCGCCCAAGGCCCCCAGGTCCTGCGGGACAACAATGAAATCGGAGGAAAATTCAATGAAATACCTGACTTTCGGCGAGATCATGCTCCGGCTCAAGGCGCCGGGGAAAGAACGCTTCTTCCAGAGCGCGTCGCTGGAGGCGACCTTCGGCGGGAGCGAGGCGAACGTGGCCGCGTCCCTGTCCTCCTTCGGGCTGGACGCCGGCTTTCTGACCGTGCTGCCCCAGGGCGCCCTGGGCGACGCCTGCGCAGCCGAGCTGCGGCGCGCCGGCGTGGATACCGGCCGGATCCTGCGCGGGCCCGGCAGGATGGGCATCTACTTCGTGGAGCAGGGCGCGAACCTGCTGGGCGGCCGCGTGGTCTACGACCGGGAAAATTCGGCCATGTCCCTGGCCGGCCCCGGCACCGTGGACTGGACCGCCGCGCTCCGGGACGCGGGCTGGCTGCACATCTCCGGCATCACGCCGGCGATCTCCGCCTCCGCCGCCGCGCTCTCAATGGAGGCCGTGCAGGCGGCGAAGGCCCGGGGCCTCACCGTCTCCTGCGACGTCAATTACCGCAAAAACCTGTGGAAATACGGCAAAAGCGCCCCCCAGGTCATGCGGGAGCTGGTAAAATCCGTCGACGTGCTGGTGGCCGCGGAGGACGACATCGCCGAGGGCCTGGGGATGCCGGGCGACCCGTCGCTGCCGGAGGGCGAGCGCTACCGCAGGATCACGGACCAGGTGCTGGCGGAATACCCCGATCTGCGGCTCGTGGCGGCCGTGACCCGGGACATGGTGAGCTCGGACTGGTACGAGTGGCGGGCGTATCTCAACAACCGCAGGGACTTTTTGACCTCGAAGGAATACGAGATCCGCGACGTGGTGGACCCCATCGGCGGCGGAGACGCCTTCGCCGCGGGCCTGCTGTACGGCCTGGGGCGGTACGGCAGCGGCCCGGAGGCGCTGGAGTTCGCCGCGGCCGCCGGCTGCCTGAAATATTCCTTCTTCGGCGATTTCAGCCGCGCCTCCGTCTCCGACGTGGAGCGTGTCGTCCGCGGCGAAGGGGGCCTTTCCCGATGAGCGCGGAGACGTTCCTCAGCGAAAAGGCCCGCACGCTGCGGCAGGGCGCCATCCGCGCCATGTTCGACCGGGCGGCGGGGATGACGGACGTGATCAGCATGGGCATCGGCGAGCCGGATATGCCCACGCCCGCGCCCATCTGCCAGGCCTGCGCCGAGGGGCTCGCCGCAGGCTATACGCACTATACGGCCAACGCCGGACTTCCCGCGCTGCGGGAGGCCCTTTCCCAGCGGGCGCTGGCGCGCCCGGGCCTTTACAGCCCGAAGGACGAGATCGTCGTGACCATCGGGGGCATGGGCGCGCTGACGCTGCTGATGCAGGTGGTGCTGGACCCCGGAGACGAGGTGCTCATCCAGGATCCCCAGTGGCTCAACTACGCGGTCCAGGTCGCTTACTGCGGCGGGACGCCGGTGCGCGTCCCCGCCCGGGAGGAGGACGGCCTCGTCCTGCGGGCGGAGGCCGTCGAGGCGCGCATCACCCCCCGCACCAGGGCGCTGATCCTCAATTCGCCCAACAATCCCACCGGCAGGCTCATCCCGCCCGAGACGCTGGAGCGGCTCGCCGACACGGCGAAGCGGCACGATCTGCTGGTCATTTCGGACGAGGTGTATTCCACCCTGGTCTACGGCGGGGCGGAGGCCGTGTCCATCTCCTCGCTCCCCGGCATGAAGGAGCGCACGGCGGTGGTCGGCAGCTTTTCCAAGGCGTACGCCATGACGGGCTGGCGCATCGGCTATGTGGCCGCCCCCGCGCCCGTGGCGGAGCGGATGACGCGGCTGCAGGAATACTTCAACGCCTGCGCCAGCGCGCCGGGACAGTACGCGGCCGTCCGCGCGCTGGAGCGGCCGGAGCTGGCGGCGGGGATCCGGGACGTGTTCGCCCGGCGGAGGGCGCTGGCGCTGGACGCGCTGGCAAAGATCCCCGGCCTGCGGCCCGGAACGCCGGAGGGCGCCTTCTATCTCTTCCCGGACGTCTCCGCCTTCGGCCTGGGCAGCGAGGAGTTCTGCGCCCGCCTGCTGGACGAGGCGAGGGTGGTGTGCATCCCCGGCGCGGCCTTCGGCGCGTGCGGCGAGGGGCACGTCCGGATGAGCTACGCCGTTTCGGACGCCCGGCTTCCGGAGGCGCTGCGGCGCTTTTCGGCCTTCTGCGCGTCGCTGTGACCGGCGCCGCCGGAAAACGCCGTCTCCCGGACGGAGCTCGGAAGCGGTCCGGATCATCGGGTCAATAAGGAGCGCCCGCCTGCGCGATGCAGGCGGGCGCTCCTTTTCACACGGCCCCGGCGGGGGCCGCCAATGCCGTCAGCTGAAATATTCCGGCGCGAAGCCGTCGATTCTTATCCGTTTCATCAGCTCCCTGAACGAGCCGAAGTCGAACCCGCCGCCCGCGCAAAGCACCTCATAATCCACGCCGAGGTAGGAGAGATACTGCCCGGTCGCCCTGTACCCGTTGCGCAGATAAAAACGGCGCCGCCGTTCGCGCTGGGCGCTGTTTTCCGCGTTTTCGTCCGGCTTCTCCATGTCAACGACCTGACGCCTGCCCGGATACAGCGTCCGCAGCAGCCCGAGCGCCCCGGACCCGTAGCCCTTCGAGCGCAGGGGCCCGTCGATCGCCAGAAAGAACAGATAGGCCAGCCGCCCGTACGTCATCACGGTCATGAATCCGACGAAAGCGTCTCCGTCCCGGAGCGCCCAGAAATCGAACCCGCCGCTCTTCGCCATCCCGATCATCTGCGACGGCGCGAGATATTCCTTCGGAGGGAAAGCCTCCGCGGCCAGCGCCTCCACCCTCGCAAGATCCGCGTAATTTTCCGTGATCGGTTCCGCTCTCAGCATCGCAGACTCCCCGTTTTCAGCCCGCTCTTTTCCCCCGCGCTCAGGCGCGCAGGCACTCCCGCGCCGCCGCGTCGATGGCGTCGGCCAGCTTCATGTTTTCCGAGCCCACCACCGTGATGTTGCAGTTGGCCACGGGGATCAGCACCTTCCGGGCCGGGCTCGCGCCCACCGCCTCCGCGATGCGGGGCGTCACCTCGCCCAGGATGGCGTCGGCCGCCAGGATCCCGATGGGGCCGGCGATGACGCCGGCACGGGCCGCGGCGCGCACGGCGGGATTTTCCCCGGTGGCGCCCATGTCCGCCCCGGCCTTCAGCATGGCCGCGGTGGCGATGCTGTTCGTGCCCACGGCCATCACCTGCGCCTGGGGCGAAAGCTCCCGCAGGCGCTTCACAAGCAGGGCGCCCATCCGGCCGCCCTGTCCGTCAATCACCAGGATCATCCTTGTAATCGTCCTCCCCGCCGTCCGTCTTGTCCTCCCACCGGGGCTGCTGCGGTCCTTCCCCGGCGTGCTTCGTTCCGTCCCTGTCCACGTAGACGGGCCGGTTCGTTTCCGGATTGATCCGGTAGATGTTCAGGTATTCGTTGGTTTCCTCAGGCAGGCCGCGGGCGCGCAGCCGGTTGGCGTTGCGCCGGCGGACGGCGTCGTAAAGGACGGTCAGCAGCGGCACGCCCAGCAGCATGCCCCAGACCCCGAAGAGCCCGCCGAAGAACAGGATCGCAAACATGATCCAAAAGCCCGAGATCCCCGCGCGGCTGCCGTGGATCTGCGGCTTGAGCACGTTCCCGTCGATCTGCTGGGAGACGATGGTGTAGATGATGAACGCCAGCGCCTGCATCGGGCTCTCCAGCACCAGCAGCACCGCCGAGGGCACCGCGCCGATGAACGGCCCGAACATGGGGATCAGGTTCGTCACGCACATGAGGATGCTGATGAGCGCCGAGTACGGCATGCCCATGATGAGCATGAAAATGTAGTTCGCCACGCCCACGATGAGCGAATCGATGATCTCGCCCGTCACGAAATTCCCGAAGGCGGAATTGATGAACGAGAGCTCGTCCATCACCCGGTTCGCCGCGCGCGGCTTCATGACGCTGTAAATCCACTTCTTGCCCTGGGCGCGGAACGTCTCCTTGTGGTACATGATGTAGACCGAAATGACCACGCCGATCAGGACGTTCACGACGCCCTTGACGAAGGTGTAGATCCCGCCCGTCACGCTGGAGACGATGTTGGACATCTGGGGCAGGACCTTCGATTCGGTCCACTCCGCGATCTTGGACGAAAAGCTCTGGAGCCAGCTCTGGACATTGGCCTCCAGCCCGTTGCTGCCCTTGAAGAAATTGTCGGCCCACGCCACCACGACGTTTATGTAGGTCGACGATTTGGACACCAGGGACTGGATGCTGTAATAGAGCTGGGGCATCACCATGATGAGGATGCCGGCCACAAGACCCAGCGCCAGCAGGTGCGTGGCGACGATGGCGAAGATCCGGGCGGAGCGGCGGGCGGCGGGTTCGCTGTTCGGATGGAGCCGCTTCCCAAGCTTCCGGAAAAGGGCGTTTTCAAAGAACACCATCACCCGGTCCAGCACATAGGCGATGAGGATGCCGTAGATGAACGGCGTCAGCGCCTTCCAGATGATGACGATGATGTGGGCGACGCCGGCTCCCTGCTGGAGCAGCCAATAAAAAATGATACAGGCCGCGATGACGCAGAACGCCGTCACGCCCCAGTAAAGATATTTTTTATCCCACCTGAAATGCTTCATCCTGCCCTTTCGCCCCGGGGGGCGCGCTCAGTCCAGCTCCCTGTAAAGGGAACACGCCTCGTCCTTCTTCGCCGTTTCGCTGTCGCTCAGCACCTCGACCCGCACGGTGCGGGGCCCGAGGTCCAGCTCCAGCACGTCGCCGGTCTTCACCTCGTGGGAAGGCTTGGCGACCCGACCGTTGACCGAGACCCGGCCCGCGGAGCAGGCCTCCTCCGCCACGGTGCGGCGCTTGATGAGCCGCGACACCTTCAGATATTTGTCCAGCCGCATGCGCAGTCCTCCCGCCGTTCATATTTTTGCTCCGGCACGTTGCCATGCCGGAGCAAAAACATCTTCTTCCGAATACTCAGCCGATGGCATCCTTCAGGGCCTTGCCGGCCTTGAACTGGGGAACCTTGGAGGCAGGGATCTTGATGGCCTCTTTCGTCCGCGGGTTGCGGCCGGTGCGGGCTGCGCGGGACTTGACGTCGAACACGCCGAAGCCGACGAGCTGGACCTTGTCCCCGCCCTTGAGCGCGCCGATGATGGAGTCGATGGCGCCGTCAAGCGCTTTCTCGCTGTCCTTCTTGGACAGACCGGACTTTTCCGCAATCGAAGCGATGAGTTCTGCCTTGTTCATATCGAAATCCTCCTGCTTTTTCCCCGCGGTGCCCCGCGGGCAGTTTATTTATTTTAAAGACGTCTTGCCCGTTCCCGGCGCACAGCGCCGCAACGCCTTTAAAGTCTATTTCCCGGCCTTCTTGCTCTCGTTCCAGAGCACGTCCAGCTCCCGGGGCGAAAGCGCCGAAAGCGTCTTTCCCTCCGCCGCGGCGGCCGACTCGGCCCGGCCGAAGCGGGCCACGAACTTGTCCGTCGCCTCGCCCAGCGCCGCCTCGGGATCGATCCCCAGGTGCCGCGCCGCGTTCACCGCGGAAAAGAGCAGGTCGCCCAGCTCCTCCCGCTGCGCCGCGCCGTCCTGCGCCGCGCGCAGCTCCGAAAGCTCCTCGCCGATCTTGTCCTCGGCGCCGGAGGCGTCCGGCCAGTCGTACCCGGCCTTGGCCGCCTTTTTCTGCACCTTCTCCGCCCGCCAGAGGGCCGGCAGGCTCTTCGCCACGGAATCCATGGCGTCCGTCACCGTTTCCTGGTGCTTTTCCGCGCGCTTGATCTCGTCCCAGTTGCGCAGCACCTCGCCGGAATCGCGCACCTTCACGTCGCCGAAGACGTGGGGGTGGCGGAGGATGAGCTTTTTGCAGATCCCGTCGGCCACGTCGTCCAGCGTGAAGCCGCCCCGCTCCTCCTCCATCCTGGCGTGGAAAACGACCTGCAGCAGCACGTCGCCCAGCTCTTCCTGAAGGTGCGCGGGATTTTTCTCGTCGATGGCGCCCACCGCTTCGTACGCTTCCTCCAGGAAATTGCGGCGGATGCTCTCGTGAGTCTGTTCCCGATCCCAGGGGCAGCCGCCCTCGCCGCGGAGGACCTCCACCAGCCTGCGCAGATCGGAAACGTCATAGCGTTCCTTGCATTCAAAATCTACCATATTTTCTCCCTTACTGCAAGTAAAATTCAGCATTTTCGGGCATTTATCGCAGTTTCAGCCTGGCGGCGAGCTTCGCGCCGCCGGGAAGAAGGGCGATGTCCTCCCGCGTGACCGCGCCCAGGGCCAGAACGAGGCAGAGATACGCGGCCGCGGAGGCCGCCACCGTGACGAAAAGGCACAGGGCCAGCGCCGCGCGCCCGCCGCCCAGCGGCCCCAGGAGCAGGCCGGAGAGCGCGCTCCAGCAGCCCCAGGCGAAAACGCCCATGAGCCCGGCGCAGGCCGCGGGCCTGAGGAGGATGCGCAGGAAGCCCGGCCTGTCCTTGATCTTCGCGCGGATAAACGCCACGTTCAGCGCCGTAATGAAGGCGTAGCACAAAAGCGTCCCCACCGGTGCGCCGGTGATGTTCACCGACGGGCTCCCCACCAGGAGCCAGTTGACGCCGATCTTGATGAGCCCGCCCGCGGGCAGGGCCACCAGGGCCAGCCGCTCGTGGCCGCTGGCCTGAAGGATGGCGTCCGTGATCTGGAAGGAGCAGACGAAGAAGGCCGCCGCCGCCAGGATGCGCAGCAGCGCCGGGCCGTGTCCGTCGCTGACGGGGAAGAGCACCCGGAAGATCGGCCCGGCCAGCACGGCCATCCCGACGGCCATGGGCAGGGAAATGAGGTTCGTGAGCTTCATGCAGGATTCCATGACGGAGCGCGCGTCGTCTCCCCGCCGGCGCGCCAGCGCGGCGGAGATGACCGGCACCACCGACACGGTGATCGGCCCGATGAAGGCCGCGGGGATATTGAAAAGGGTGAGGCCCTTGGAATAGACGCCGTAGAGCACCTTGGCCGTCCCGTAGGAGAGGCCCGCGCCGCTCTGCAGCCGGCCCAGCACCAGCTTGGAGTCGATGAGGGAGATGATGTTCAGGATCGAGGAGCCCAGCATGATCGGGACGCCGATGCGGAAGATCCGGGAGAGCGTCTCCCGCCGGGTCTCGGGCACGTCCGCGGGCGGGTCCGGATACGCCCTGCGCGCGATGCGCCGCCGCATGGCGGCCAGCACCGGCACCGCCAGGCCCATGCCGATGGTCACGCCCACGATGGCCCCCGCGGAGAGCGCGGCGGAGCCGAAGCCCAGCCTGGCCATGTACCAGGCGACGGCGAGGCCGAACACCAGCTTGCTCACCACCTCCATCATCTGGGAGACGGCGGTGGGCATCATGTCGTTGTGGCCCTGGGAATAGCCGCGGTAAACGGAGACCAGGCAGGCGAAGAACACCGCCGGGGAGAGCACCCGGATCCCCGCCGTGACCTCGGGGTCGTTCATGAAGTTCGCCAGGCTCTGGGCGAAAACGAACATCAGCGCCCCGCCCGCGAGCCCCACGGCCGCAAACGCCGCCAGGCCCACGCGGTAGTAGCGCCGCACCTGCGCCGGACGGTCCGTGGCCCGCGCCTCGGAAATGAGCCGCGACATCGCCACCGGGATGCCCGCGGTGGAAAGCGTCAGGAGCAGGTTATAGACGGTGTACGTCACCTGGAAGTGGGCCGAGCCCTCGTCCCCGATCAGATTGAGCAGGGGGATCTTGTACACGGCGCCGATGATCTTCGTGATGACGGCCGTGACCATGAGGACCGTGGTGCCCCGTAGATAATTCTGTTTTTGCTTCCTTGCGTCTTCCAACCGTTTTCCTCCCGGAAGGGCGAGCGGGCCGCGCAGCGCGCTTACGACAACAATTTGCTTGATTTTACACCGCGGAAACCGAAATTGCAACCCCGGCGGGGCGTCGCCGTTCCGGCCCGGCGGAGGCGAAAAGAGGATTCATTCCTGACGTTGACATAATCCCTGTGGAAAAACCTGTGGAAAATGTGCAAAACCCCTTGCCGGATGCGGGCCGGAACGCGATTTAGCGTGCGAAAACCGGTTACGGATTATTCATCCGGGCTGAATACGGCGGCCGCCGGAGAACCCGCAACCTCCTGCGGGACGGCGCTTTGGCGGGATCCGCCGCGGCGGATATCCCCCGCCGTCCGCCGGGCCGGCGCAAAAAAGGTGCAAAAATGCGCGGAAGCGGGGCGAAAGCCCCGTTTCCGCGCGGTCTTCCCGGAAAACCGGGAGTCCCTTACTTGTCGCGCAGGCGGATGTCCCGCCCGGAAAACTTCAGCACGCAGAACTCGCCGCACAGCCGCGAGGCGATCTGGGGCGAATACCGCCCGCCCAGCTCCTTCGCGCCCAGGTTCGAGCTGACGACCATCTTCCGCCGGGCGGCGAGGCGGGTGTTGAGGAGGGTGTAGAGCGCGCTCACCACGAAGGCGGTGGCCATTTCCGTCCCCAGGTCGTCCAGGATGAGCAGGTCGCAACTCTCGTAGCGCCGGACGGCGGCGCGGGCCTCCTCCGAACGGACGAACTTGTCCTCCTCGTAGCGGGCGAAGACCGAGGCGGCGGTGTCGTACACCACCGAAAAGCCCCGCTCCGAGACCACCTTGGCGATGCAGGTGGAGAGGAACGTCTTGCCCAGGCCCGTCCCGCCCGTGAGGAAGAGGTTCAGGGAATCCGCGGAGAACTTGCGGGCGTACTCCCTGCACGTCTCGTAAACGATCTCCATGTTGCGCCGGGGCGAGACGCCCGTGCGCGGATCCGGCTCGTCGTCGTAAAGCGAGAGGTCGAAGCCGTCGAAATCGTCCTCCCCCAGCTTGAGCAGGCCGGAGAGCTCCTTCTTCTGCTCCTCCCTGTACCGGGCCAGGAGGCACTGGCACAGCTCCGTGCCGCAGTACCCGGTGTCACGGCACCGGGGGCAGGCGTATTTCTCGTCCAGCCAGTCCATGGGGTACCCGGCGGCCAGGAGCTCCCGCCCGCGCTCCTCCTGGAGCGAAAGGTTGTGGTCCCGCACGCTCTCCAGCGCCTCCACCGGGTCCTCTCCGCGCCGCAGGGCGATGCCGATGGCGTCCGCCACCGTGGCGCGCAGCTCCCCGTCGATCTCCCGCAGCCGGGGGTCCGCCGCGTAGGCGTCCTCCCGCCGTTCGGCCAGCTGCGCTTCCCGCGCGGCGCGCTCCGCGTCCAGCGCGGATTTGGCTCTGGCCAGCAGCTTCCCGTCAAGCGACATCACGAGCCCCCCTTGATCCGCCGGAGCGTCTCCCGCATCCGGTCCATATCCTCCGCCGTCGTGGCGCCGGCGCCCGGCTCCTTCCCGCCCGGGGCGGAACGGGGCTGTCCGCGCCCGTCGCCGGCGGCGATCTCCTCCGGCGTGTGCAGGCCCTTGCCGTCCCAGCTTTTCAGGATGGAGTCCATATAGTTCCAGGCGAGCTTCCCCGTCTTGAGCACGGTCCGGTCGTAGGCGATGGCCGCGGCCTCGCCGCCGAAGCCCATCTTCGTCCAGGAATCGATGTAGCGTTTTTCCGACGCCACCAGCGCCCGGCCGGAAATGCCGATGGCCGCGGCGATCTCGCCGGCGGCCTCGCGCCGGGTCTCCTGCCGGCGGAGATATTCCTCCGCCGCCTCGATGGAAAACACGCCCTCCCGCTCCCAGACATAGGCGGTGCGCTCCACGGCGCGCATGGTGGGCGAACGCCCCTCGCCGTAGCGCGCGGCGTACTCCGCGCGGCAGCTCGTCACGAGCTGCAGTATGACCTCCGCCGGGAGGCCCAGATAGTCGTAGATGCCGTAGAGCTTCATGAGGTCGTCCGAGGAGAGGACGCGCCCCAGCGTTTTCTGCACCTCGCGCACGAGTTGGGGGAACGCCTCCCCCTCGTCCATCTCGCGGCGGATGTCGTCCGCCGTGTAGGCGGGCATCTCGCCCTCCGCCGGGTGCAGGGGCGGGACGGGCGCGGCCGCCGGGCCGTCCTCCGTCCGCACCAGCTCCAGCCGGGCCAGCACCGCCAGGGCCGCCGCCGTCTGCTCCTCCGTCCGGCGGATCTCCGCCGCGGCGTCCTTCTGCGAGTAAACGCCCCCGTGGAGCAGGATGGATATGTACAGGAGCGCGGCGTCGCCGCTGCCGCAGCCGGCGAGCTTCCTCGCCGCGCTGCCGCTCATGGTCACCGTTTCCGGGACCGGGAGCACGTATTTTCCGTCCGGCATCGCGCCGCCTCCCTTCGTCCGATCGATGGAACGATTATAGCAGGCCGGAGCCCGGCCCGCAATCCGTCAGTTTTTGTAAAGCCCGCGCAGGAGCGCGATCTCCCGGCCGTAGCCGGCCAGGTCGTTGGGCGTCTCGAGATAGAACGGCAGCTCCCGCAGGGCGGGATGGTTGATGATCCTCGTGATCGCCTCCAGCCCCAGCGCGCCGCCGCCGATGACCTCGTGCCGGTCCTTGTGGCTGCCCAGGGGGTTCTTGCTGTCGTTGAGGTGGATCGCCCGGAGCCTGTCCAGACCCACGACCCGGTCGAACTCGGAGAGCACGCCGTCCAGGTCGCCGACGAGGTCGTAGCCCGCGTCGTCCACGTGGCAGGTGTCCAGGCACACGCCGAGCCTGTCCCCGTACTTCGCCAGGTCCATGACGGCGCGCAGCTCCCCGAACCGGCCGCCCACCTCCGAGCCCTTCCCGGCCATGGTCTCCAGCAGGACGGTGGTGGTCATCTGAGGGAACATCACCCGGTCCAGCGTATCCGCGATGAGCGCGATGCCCTTCTCCGTGCCCTGGCCCACGTGGCTGCCGGGGTGGAAATTATAGAGGTTCCCCGGGATGGCCTCCATCCGGCGCAGGTCGTCCGCCATCACGGAGAGGGCGAATTCCCGCACCCGGGGCTCCGCCGCGCAGGCGTTGAGGGTATACGGCGCGTGGGCGAGAAAGGACGAAAGCCCGTTCTCCGCCGCCAGGCGCAGGAACTCCGCCACGTCGGCGGCGTCGATCTCCTTCGCCGCGCCGCCCCGCGGGTTGCGGGCAAAGAACTGGAACACGTTGGCGCCGACGCTCACCGCGTCCCGCGCCATGGCCGCGAAGCCTCCCGCGGAGGAAAGATGACAGCCGATCCTGAACATGGAGCCCTCCGATCTCAGTCGCCGCGCGGCGCAAGTCCGGCCGCGCGGGTCTTCAGTATTTCCTCCGCCGCCTGCGGCGGGATCGCGCCCACGGCAAGCAGCGGCGCGGGCGCCGGCCCGTGGGGCAGGAGGTCCCGCCTGAACCAGGCGACGGAATGCCACGCGCCGTTTTTGTAGCCGGCGTTCTCGAACGTCCCGGCCCGCGAAAAGCCCAGCGCGGCGTGCATCCGCTCGCTGGGCGGGTTCGGCAGGGTGACGCAGGAGTAAACGCTGCGCACGCCCTGGAGCGCCAGCAGGTCGAAAAGCGCGCCGCAGAGCGCGCGCCCCACGCCCCGGCCCGTATGCGCCCCGTCCAGATAGACGGAGAGCTCCGCGTTCCACTGGTACGCCTCCCGCTCCATGTGGCGGTGGGCGTACGCGTAGCCGACCGGACGCCCGCCTTCCTCGCAGACGAGGTAGGGGTATCCGGCGGATATGTCCCGGATGCGCCGCGCGAACTCCTCCCGGCCGGGGAGCGAGTACTCGAAGGTGACGTCCGTCCCGATGTACTGGGCGTAAATCGCCAGAAGGGCCCCGGCGTCCTCCGCCGAGGCAAAACGAAAGATCATCCGCGCCTCCCGCGCCCGGCCGGGCGCAGCGAACGCTCCGCGTTCAGCTTTCGTTTTATTGTAGCATATCCGCGGGCGTTTGACTATTTTATTTGCCGGCGGTAAGATGGAGAAAAATCCCCCGCCCCGGCGGGGTACCCGGAGGCTTTTATGCGGACCTTTTACGCCGATGAGATCGCCGCGGCCGCGGACGCGCTGCGCAGCCGCGCGGCCGCGATGCCGCCCGACGCCATGATGGCGCTGGAATGCGCCGGCGATTCGGAGCGGTGCGCCCCGGCGCGCGCCGCGCTCCAGGCGATGCTGGAGAGCGCCCAGCGCGCGTATTTCGAAGGGCGGCCCCTGTGCCCCCTGCCCGCCCGGACGGCCGTGCTGGCCGCGCTGGGAAAAGACGCAGCCGTCGCCGGCGGCACGCTGGAGCAGGCGCTGTCCCGGGGCGCCGGGGAAGACGCGGAGCTCGCGGTGCGCCGCGTCCCCGGCAGCGGGCTTGCGCTGACCGTTCTCCTCCTGTGCGGGCGCTGCGCCGCCTTCGATACCCTGACCCCCCTGTCCGGCCGCCTCGACCCCGTCCTTGCCGCCGCCCGCATCGCCGACGCCGCAAAGACGGCGGGAACGGCGGCGTGCCCGCCCCTCGTCCTGGGGGCCGGGATCGGCGGAAGCCCCGGGGACGCGCGGGCGCTCTCCCTGCGGGCGCTGGCCCGCCCGCTGGATACGCGCAGCCCCTCGCTCCGCCGGCTGGAGTGGCGGGCGAAGGAGGCCGTGAACGCCCTGGAGATCGGGCCCTGCGGGCTGGGCGGGTTCCACACCGCCCTGGCGGTGAACGCCGAGGCGGAGGGCGCGCCGGCCTTCCTCTCCGTGCGGCTCTGCTGCCACGCCGTCCGCCGCGCCTCCCGGACGCTGTGACGCGCCCGTTCATCAAAGCGCCCGTTTTCGACGGGACGAATTGAAAATTATTTGTGAAATCTGTTCAGTTCCTTCCCGATCTATGCTATACTTCAGACAGGGAGCCGGGGAGCGTCCCCGCTCCCAAACATCCGAAAGGAGCTGAAGGTCAATGAGGTTTACCTTCACAGAGAAAAAGATCCAGGTCTCCGACGATCTGCGCCGCTACGCGGAGAAGAAGATCGGAAAGCTGGACCGCTTTTTCAGGACCGAGTCGGAAGCGTTCGTCACCTTTTCCATCGAACGCGGGCGCCACATCGCGGAGGTCACGATCCGCAACAACGGTATGTTCTACCGGGTGAGCGAAGCAACCAGCGATATGTACGCCTCGGTCGACTCCGCGGCGGCTTCGATCGAGCGCCAGATCCACCGCAACAAGAACCGCCTGGAGAAGAAGCTGCGCGCCGGCGCGTTCGCGCCCGACGAAAACCCGGCGGTCATCTACCCCAACGAGGACGAGGAAGCCGAGGAGCCCTCCTTTGAGATCGTGCGCACCAAGAAGTTCGCCATCAAGCCCATGACCCCGGAGGAAGCCATTTTGCAGATGAATCTGCTGGACCACGAGTTTTTCGCCTTCCGCAATCAGGAGGACAACGATTCGTTCTCCATCGTCTACAAGCGCAAGAACGGCGGCTACGGCCTCATCGAGAGCGGCGAATAATCCCGGGAAAGAAGAAAAGCCCGGGCGGGATCGGAGATCCCGCCCGGGCTTATTTGTTTTTCCCGCTTCCCGCGGCTCACTTCGCCGCGTTGGAGAAGATGAAGTCAGGCACCGTGGTGCCCTCCAGGATGTTCATGCGGATATAGGGCAGGCCGTAGGTGGATTCGTAGCTCTGAAGGCCGGAATCCGTCAGCGCGGCGTCGTCCACCCGCAGGTTCTCCTTCTCGGCGATGGCCTGGATGGCCAGCGCGACGATCGCCGTCTTTTTGAAGCTGTCGGCGTTGGCGGTGACGAACGCGTCCTTGGAGGCGTAGCCGCCGTTCGTCAGGAGCGTATCCACGGTGACGCCGTATTTGGCGGCATAGCTGGCCAGCGACGTGCCGGCGATGGTGTCGATGACGCTCTGGGGGACCTCGCTGCACGTGGACTGGCCCAGGAGCTCCTGGATGTAATCGTCCTTCTGCTGGCTGAGCAGGTACGTGCCGATCGCCGACCTGAGGGATTCGGCGGTGGTATAGCTGCCGCTGGTGCAGGTGGAGGCCAGCTCGTCCGTGAGCTCGGGCACCGTGGCCGTTCCCCGGATGTAGTTGACGGTGACGGTGAAAACGGCGTCCTTGCCGGAGAGGGCGGTGTTGTTGGTGTACGGATCGGGGAAGGTGACGTTCACGTCGAAGGTCTCGCCGGGCTTGTGGCCCACGACCTGATCCAGGAAATCGTCGATGAACTGGGTGGTGCCGATGGTCACGTCGGTGCCGGCGCCGTTGGTGCTGCCGCCGCTGAACTCCGCGCCGTCCACCTTGCCCACGTAGTCGATGTTCACCGTGTCCCCGTCGGCCACGGCGCGGTCCATTACGTGCTCGTAGGTGGTGTAGGAGGAGAGGAGCTGCGTGACCTGCTCCTGCACGGCGTCGTCGGTGACGGTGAGGACGCTCCCGGGGACCGTGACGCCCTTGTACTCGGGCAGGGTGATGATGTCGGAGGCGGTGACGCCCTCGAAAAAGCCCTCGTCGGTGAGGCCGGCGCTGTAATCGTAGGTCTCGGCCGCGGAGGAGGCGGAGGAGGACGAGGAACCCTGGATCTCGCTGACGCTCCCGATCGCGGCTTCCGAGGAGGCCGCGGAGGAGGAAGAGGCGCTCTTGGCGCCGCAGGACGCAAGGGCGAAGAGCATCGCAACTGCCAGCGCGAGGCCGGCGATCCGCTTTTTCATGGCGTAACCTTCTTGCTGTCAAAAATACCGGGCGCACCGCCCGGAGCCACATTAATTCAGATTATACGTCCGCCGCGGGGCGAAAATGTGAACGCAGTGTTAAATCGCCGCCTTTCCGCGCCCCATTTCCCCGGAACGGACTTTTTTTACGCGCGGGGTTGTGGTATACTTCTATAATGCTTATCATACCTCGAATGCCCCGGATTTGCAAACGCCGCCGCGCCGGGCGCGCGGCCTACGAAAGGAAAACGCAGACATGGGTCTTTTTACAAAAATGTTCGGAACGAGGAGCGACCGGGAGATCAAGCGGTTCACCCCGCAGCTCGACAAAATCGACGCGCTGGAGGGCGAGTACAAAGCCCTGACGGACGCGGCGCTCCGCGGCAAGACGGAGGATTTCCGCACCCGCTATAAAAACGGCGAGACGCTGGACGACCTCCTGCCGGAGGCGTTCGCCGCCGTGCGCGAGGCCGCGGACCGCTCCCTGGGGATGCGCCACTTCCGGGAACAGCTCATCGGCGGAATCGTTCTCCACCAGGGGCGCATCGCCGAAATGAAGACCGGCGAGGGCAAGACCCTGGTGGCGACGCTGCCGGCGTACCTCAACGCCATCGCGGGCGAGGGCGTGCACATCGTCACCGTCAACGACTACCTGGCCAAGCGCGACAGCGAGTGGATGGGCAAGGTCTACCGCTTCCTCGGCATGAGCGTGGGCCTCATCGTCCACGACCTGGACGGCGACGCGCGGCGGAAGGCCTATGCCGCCGACATCACCTACGGCACCAACAACGAGATCGGCTTCGACTACCTGCGGGACAACATGGCCATCTACAAGGGCCAGATGGTCCAGCGGGGCCACGCCTTCGCCATCGTGGACGAGGTGGACTCCATCCTCATCGACGAGGCGAGGACGCCGCTCATCATTTCCGGCCAGGGCGACAAGTCCACCGATCTTTACCGCCAGGCGGACGACTTCGTGCGCGGCCTGCGGAAGGTCGTGTTCGCCACCACCGACGAAAAGGTGGACGCCACCGAGGGCGTGGACGCCGACTACGTGGTGGACGAGAAGTCCAAGACCTCCGAGCTCACCCCCGCCGGCATCGCCAAGGCGGAGCAGGCCTTCGGTCTGGAAAACTACGCCGACATCGAGAACGCCACCCTCTCCCACCACATTAACCAGGCCCTCAAGGCCCACGGCATCATGAAGAAGGACGTGGACTACGTCGTCAAGGACGGCGAGATCATCATCGTGGACGAGTTCACCGGCCGCCTGATGTTCGGCCGGCGCTACTCCGAAGGGCTGCACCAGGCCATCGAGGCCAAGGAGCACGTGGACGTGCAGCGGGAGAACAAGACCCTGGCCACCATCACCTTCCAGAACTTCTTCCGCCTTTACAAGAAGCTCTCCGGCATGACGGGCACCGCCCTCACCGAGGAGGACGAGTTCAACGCCATCTACAACCTGGACATCGTGGAGATCCCCACCCACAAGCCCATGATCCGCTGCGACAGGCCGGACGTGGTCTACAAAAACGACGGCGGCAAGAACCGCGCCGTCATCCGCCAGATCGTGGAGTGCCATGAAAAGGGCCAGCCCGTGCTGGTGGGCACCGTCTCCATCGAAAAGAGCGAATACCTCTCGAACCTGCTGACGAAGCAGGGCGTGAAGCACAGCGTGCTCAACGCCAAGCACCACGAGAAGGAGGCGGAGATCATCGCCCAGGCCGGCAAGTACGGCGCGGTGACCATCTCCACCAACATGGCCGGGCGCGGCACGGACATCATGCTGGGCGGCAACCCGGAGTTCATGGCACGCGCGGATCTGCGCAAGGCCGGGTACGAGGACGAGGTCATCGCCGAGGCCACCGGCCACGCCGACACCGGCGACGAGGCCGTGCTCGAGGCGCGCAGGCTCTTCGCCGATTCCATGGATAAATACAAGGCGCAGACCGCGGAAGAGGCCGAAAAGGTCAAGGCCGCGGGCGGCCTTTTCGTCCTGGGCACCGAGCGGCACGAATCCCGCCGCATCGACAATCAGCTGCGCGGCCGCAGCGGCCGCCAGGGCGACCCGGGCGAGAGCCGCTTCTACCTGGCCATGACGGACGACATCATGCGTCTTTTCGGCTCCGACCGAATCATGGGCATGATGGACACGCTGAAGATCGACGACGACACCCCCATCGACCAGAAGATCCTGTCCGGCGCCATCGAGTCCGCCCAGAAGCGGGTCGAGAGCCGCAACTTCCAGTCCCGCAAGAACGTGCTGGAATACGACGACGTGATGAACACCCAGCGCAACCTCATTTACGAGCAGCGCCGCCGGGTGCTGGACGGCGAGGACATGAGCGATTACGTCCAGTCCATGATCCGGGACGTCATCTCCGCCACCGTGCACACCGGCTTTGCCAACGGCCCGCTGGAGAGCCGCGCCCAGCTCGAGGAGATCGCCCACCCCTTCGTGGGCCTCTTCCTCAAGCCCTCGGACGCCGACGTGCCGGAGGAGGGCATCCACAGCCTCACCGCCGACGGGCTCATCGAGGAGTACGAGGCGAAGGCCGCCCAGGTGTACGCCGCCCGGGAAAAGACGTTCGGCAGCGCCGAGGGCACCGACACGCCCCTCATGCGCGAGATCGAGCGGCTGGTCATCCTGCGGGTGGTGGACGAATACTGGATGGACCACATCGACGCCATGGACGAGCTGCGCCGCGGCATCGTCCTGCGCGCCTACGCCCAGACCGACCCGGTGGACGAGTACAAGCGCGAAGGCTACGACATGTTCGAGGCCATGATCAACGGCATCAAGGAAGAGGTCGTCCGCCGGATGTACATCGTCCGCGTGAAGAAGGAAAGCCCGCTGGAGCGGCAGAGCGTCTCCCGCA
>Ga0268360_1000550_pt1 | contig 58917 bp, 55 predicted proteins | sample BioMet11_FD_192465 | JGI IMG/M metagenome (GOLD analysis project Ga0268360, IMG submission 192465) | Sewage microbial communities from Oakland, California, United States - Biofuel 11 (Illumina Assembly) | ecosystem: Engineered > Wastewater > Sewage > Unclassified | place: USA: California... | reverse complement strand
GGGGAATTGAGGCTCTTGGAGACCGCCAGGAGCTGGCGCAAGTCGTAGATCTGCTTTTCGTAATCTTCGCGGAGGATGTCTATCTCGGACTTCTCGGTCATGTATCCCGCGGCCTCCACGGAGACTTTTGTGCGAGTATACCCTCGTTGCCGCATCTCCGCTATAGAGGCTTCACCTCGGCGGCCCCACCCGTGCTAAGAAGCGTCCCGGGCCGCCGCCACGCCACCCGCGAGGAGCTGGACCCCCGGCTCGTCGCGGGTGGCCCTCCTCCTTCCCGGGTGGATCTCCAGGCCCAGGAACTGCTCGGGGTGGGGCATGAGGCCGAGGACCCGGCCGCTCGGGTCGCAGATCCCGGCGATGCCGCGCTCCGAGCCGTTAGGATTCTCCCGCGAGTACCTCGCCGCCACCAGGCCCTCCCGCTCCAGCTCGTCCAGGCAAGCTTCGTCCCGGGCGACGAAGCGCCCCTCTCCATGCCGGACCGGGAGTAGCCTCTCCTCGAGGCCCCGGGTCCAAACGCACCGGCTCCGCCCCTCGAAGGAGACCGGTACCCAGCGGTCGACGAAGCGCCCACCCTCGTTGCGGATGAGCGAGGCTTCCCGCTCCCAGGTCCCGCCTCGGTTGGGTAGGATGCCCATGCGGACCAGGGCCTGGAACCCGTTGCATATCCCGATGACGAGGCCGCCGTCGGCCACGAAGCGCTCCAGGGCGGGCCTGAGGGTCCTCCGGCATAGGAGGGCGAGGACTTGCCCCGACCCGAGGTGGTCCCCGAAGGAGAACCCCCCGGGGAAGGCGAGGATCCGGGCCCCGGCCAGGAGCCCGGGGTCCGCCGCGAGGTCGGCCACGTGGAGGCGCTCCGGCCGCGCCCCGGCCCGGGAGAAGGCCTCGACCAATTCGGCGTCGGCATTGAATCCGTAGCCTCCCAAGACGATCGCTCTAGGTTCCACCCTGTCCTCCTCAGGCTATCGGGGTCTTGAAGGCCCGCTCTATCTCGGCGAGCTGCGCGTCGAGGACGAGCTCGCCCCGGAGCCGGGCCCTGAGGCGCGGCGAAGCGACCACCTCCCCGACGAGGGCGACGGGCAGGCCGGCCATCCCGGTCTCGAAGCGCTCCCGGTCCTCGGGCCGGACGGAGACGAGGAAGCGCCCCGGGTCCTCGGCGAAGAGGAGGCAGGGTGCGTCGGGGTACCGCGGCTCGTCGCCCCGGCCGCCGGCGCCCCGGGCCCCGCCGCGGGGCATGGAGTCGAGGCGCAGCTCGGCCCCCAGCCTGCCGCCCAGGCAGGACTCGGCCGCGGCCACCGCTAGGCCGCCGTCGGACAGGTCGTGGACCGAGCGCAGGGCGCGTCCGCTCATCGCCTTGGCGAGGGCCGCGTACACCGGCAAGTTGGCCGAGGGATCGGCGACGGGGGCCGAGCCCAGGCGCCGGTCCGCGGCGGGAGCCCGGCCGGGGACTCCGGGGGGCGCCGCGAGGGCGCGCTCGAGGACCGAGGCTCCCAGGCTGCTCCCCGTGGAGCCGACGACGTACAGGAGATCCCCTGCAGCGAGGAAGTCCGTGGAGCTGGCCTTGCGCACGTCGTCGATGACGCCCACCAGGGTGACGAGGAGGGTTGGCTCCACGGAAATCCGCCTCCCGCCGGCGGAAGCGTCGTTCTTCATGGAATCCTTGCCGGAGACCAGGGGCAGGCCGTAGGCGAGGCAGGCCTCCTTCAGGGCCTCGCAGGCCCGCACGAGCTGGGCCATCTTGTAGGCGCCGTCGGGGTTCGACTCCGACTCCACTGGATCGGGCCAGCAGAAGTTGTCCAGCGCCACCGCCCTCGCCGGGTCGCCGCCCAGGCCGACGTGGGCGCGGTACGCTTCGTCCACCGCCGCGAGGGCCATGGCCCGGGAGTCCCGGGAGGAGAGCCGCGGGCAGATGCCGTGGGTGACCGTGAGGCCGCGCCAGGAAGAGTACCGGGGCTTGAGCACGCCGCCGTCGCTCGGGGCGTCGCGGAGCACGCCGGTGAAGGGCTTCTCGACGGACATGCCCTTCACCTCGTGGTCGTACTGCCTGACCAGGGCTTCCTTGGAGGCCACGTCGGGGTCGGACAGGACCGCGAGGAGGGCGCCGGTCCAGTCGCGCCGGTCCTCGAGGGGAGAGGCGGGGATCTCGGGGGCCTTCCACCTGGCGGGAAGGCGCATGCCCGGCAGACCCCGGTGGAGGAAGGCCATGTCCACGAGGCAGACCGTCCTCCCGCCGTAGGTCGCCTCGACCTTCCCGTCGGAGGTGAACTCGCCGACCACCGTCGCCTCCACGCCGCGCCTGGCGGCCAGCGCCATGAGGTCGCCCAACGCGTCCGGGAGCACCGCGAGGCTCATCCGCTCCTGGCTCTCCGAGACGAGGATCTCCCAGGGCGAGAGCCCGGCGTACTTGAGGGGGCACGCGTCGAGCTCGATCCGGACGCCCCCGGAGGACTCGGCCATCTCCCCGAGGCTCGACGAGAGCCCGCCGGCGCCGTTGTCCGTGATCCCCGAGTAGAGCCCCGCGTCCCTCGCCTCGAGGAGGAAATCGCTCATCCGCTTCTGGATTATGGGGTCGCCAATCTGCACCGCCGAGGAGGGGCTTGTCTCGTCCAGCGCGAGGCTCGAGAAGGTGGCGCCGTGGATGCCGTCCTTGCCGATACGGCCGCCGACCATGACGGCCAGCATGCCCGGCTCCACGCTCTTCTCCCAGGACGGCTTGCCCCGGACCTCTAGGGGCATGATCCCCCCGGTGCCGCAGAACACGAGGGGCTTGCCCATGTACCCCTCGTCGAAGAGGAAGGCGCCGGCGGCCACGGGGATCCCCGACTGGTTGCCGCCGTCCACGATGCCCCGGTGCACCCCCGCCAGGAGCTCCCGAGGCGGGATGAGCCCCTCGGGCACCTCCTCGTCGGGGACTCCGGGCGGGGCGAAGCAGAGGACGTCGGTGTTGAAGAGGGGAGCGGCCCCGATGCCGGTGCCGAGGATGTCCCGGTTCACCCCGACGATGCCCGTGATGGCCCCGCCGTAGGGGTCCAGGGCCGACGGAGAGTTGTGGGTCTCGGCCTTCACGCAGACCGCCGTCTCGTCGTCGAACTTGAACACCCCGGCGTTGTCGGTGAAGACCGAGAGGAGGTCGGGCCGCGAGGCCTTGAGCTCGTCGGTGGTCGCCTTGATGTAGGTCTTGAAGAGGGAGCGGATAGTCCGCGCCGCGGGGGCGCCGCCGCCGGTCTCCGACGGGGCCTCGGAATACTCGACCTCGGCGTTGAATATCTTGTGCTTGCAGTGCTCGCTCCAAGTCTGGGCGATCATCTCGAGCTCCACGTCCGTCGCCTGGGGAGGGAGCCCGCGGGAGGCCCGCTCCTCCACCGCGGTGGGCGAGGAGAAGTAGGCCTTCACTGCCCGCATCTCGGGGAGGCTCAAGGCCAGGAGGCGATCCGACGAGAGCTTCTGCAGCCCCGGGTCGTCCATGGAGCCCAGGTCGAAGAGCGCCGGCTCCTGGTCGTCGGAGAGGGCCACTGCCGGGTAAGGATCGGGGAGCCTGGCGCCTGAGTCCCACTCGGCGCGGGAGATGAAGGTCGCGGCCTGCACGAGGGGGTTCCACATAGGGGCGAAGGCGGCCACCACCCGATCGAGGCTCGCGCCCGGGGCCCTCACGACGTGGAGGGTGGCGGTCTGCACCAGGGGAGGCTTCCCCGGTGGCAGGACCCCGGCTATCTGCATGGCCTGTCTGGCCGTGAGGGCCAGGGTGTCGGTCACGCCAGGACGATATGCGATCTCGACGAGCCAGTCCCAGGGCCCGACGGAGGGCAACCCGGGCAGGGGGCCCTCGGCGATGTACTGGACGATCGAGTCGCAGAACAGCTCCTCGGCGACCTCGGCGGGAAGGGGGAAGTCGAGGATGACGACGTCGGAGACGGCCACGGAAGCTGTCGGGGAGGAGCCCGAGGAGAGGCGGGACGCGGGGCCCGAACCCCTCCCGTCTAGGCTTGGGCGGAGGTAACAGGTCTCGATGCGCATGCCGAACTGTACAGAATGGCCCCCGCATGGTCAATACAGCGGGGGCCGCGGTCCGGAGGGGCTGCGAGAAGGGCTAGAAGAAGAGGGGCTAGAAGAAGAGCTTTATATCCTCGACGTCCTTCTTGTGCCGCATCTTCAGGTACAGGGACTTGGTGTCCTTGTGGTACAAATACCCCGAGGCGTCGTAGCCCTCGAAGTCGTTGTCCGGGCTGTAGTCGATGTCGTAGAGCTGGATGTTCTTGAAGTTCTTGATCCCGTACAGGGCCATGAAGTGGGATCTTCCCGAGGAGAAGCCCGCGAGGAAGACGTAGCTCGAGGCGGTGGCCTGCACGGTGAGGGAGGGTGCGCAGGTCCAAGCCCAGACTCCCGGCTCGATCTCCCTGGAGAAGGATATCTCCCGGGGATAGTAGGGGTTGTCGGCCACGATCGGGTAGATGTCCTCGGGGAGCAGCGTCCCGCTCTTCTGGCTCAGCTGCCCCGAGGCCACCAGGGCCCTGGCCGGGGAGACTCCCTGGGCGTCCGAGAGCCCCAGGACCCCTTCGACCAGGGACTGGCCGACCCCGACGAGATTGGGCTTCGAGGACGAGGCCCCAAAGTTCGAGAGGATCTCCCCCGCGAGGAGGGACAGCCGGAGGTCCGTCGAGCCGTCGTCCTCGGTCACGAGGAAGTAGCCGTCGGGGGTCCTGCGCGCCGCCGCGGCCAGCCGGTCGGCGGCCCCTGCGGCGTTGGGGAAGAGGCTGGAGCCGTCTTTGAGGAGGGCGGCGGCGTCGATGGCGCAGCCGAGGTATCCGACCGCCTGCCGGATCGTGATCTTGGAGACATCGAGGCCGGCCACGTACTGGAGGGTCCCGTCGGCCAGGGACTTCGGCGAGCGGTCCACCATGAATTTGAGGAAGCCTTCCTTCTCGAGGACCGCAGGGGACTTGTCCGACGCGAGCTGGGCGAGGCGCTTCGACTCGACGAGGTCGACGGCCTCGGCGGCCTTCATTTTGGGGAGGATGCCCCCGAGGTAGGGGGCGGTGAGATAGCCGAGCTTGTCGGCCCACTTCTGCTTGGCGGCCTTGGCCCGGAGCTGGGCGTCGCCGTAATTGCCGCGGGCGTAAGCCTCGGCCATGTACACGGCGAGGGCTCGCTCGGAGAAGGAGTACGAAGCGTCGGGCCCCTTCCACGCCAGCTTGTCGACGTCCAAGCGGGCGGTGGATAGCCCCGACCACACCTTGTCCCGCCAAGCTCCGACCTCCGCCTTGAACGCGGCGGGATCTTTGGGGGCCTGGGCCACAGCCGGTTTCTCTGGGGCGCCGCGGACCGGCTTGGCCGGAGCCGGCGGGATTATCCGCGAGAAGGCTACCCCGGACACGCCGGGGTGGAGGGCGAGGACGCCGGCGGCGGGGTCGAGGGAGCTGTCGCCCATCGATAGGCTGTAGGGAGAACCCGAGACGCTGAGGGCAAGGCGCCCGTCGGCCTGGGAGAACCCGGCGCTCCGAGAGGCGGTGAAGCGTATCCGGATCGCGTCGACGCCTTCCGGCGCCGTGGCGGACAGGGAGACCCGGCGCTCGGCGCCTTTATCGGCGGAGACCTTCAGCTCGACGTCGGGCAAAAGCCGGATCCGGACTCCGTCGGGGAGCTTATCCACCGCGGCCAGGACCAGGCGCCGGGACGCGCCCCCGGGGGCCACGCTCTCAGCGGGATTCTTCGGGGATATTTCAAAAGCCAGGCCCGCGGCGACGAGCCGGACCGACTCGGGAGCCGACCCCGCCTTGGCGGACTTAGGATACGTTGCGTTCACCGAAAGGCCGTCCGTCCTCACCGAGAGGCCGGGACCTCGGGAAAATTGGACGAGCACTAAGGCCACGAACACGCCGAGGTAGAGCAAGGTGAGGCCCAGGGCTCGCTTTAGGGCGCCGTTTCTCATTGCGGATTCCGACTATAGCCGCTAACCGAGGCTTGTGCAACCTTGTATAATGGCCGCGCCCAGGGATAGTATCATCGCCCGAGCCGCTACGGCGGAGTGGAGAGAACATGACCTTGCACATCGCCCCAGCCTTCCCTGTAGACCGACAAGCGACCGGCGCCGCGAGGCCGGAGGCGCGGCTCGCCCAGGCGCTCCTCGCCTGCCTGGCCGCCATCGCCGTCCTCGGGTCCTGCGCCGGAGGGCCGGCCAAGGCGGCGGCCGGCAAGCCGCCGGAGTCCAAGGAAGGGAAGAAGATCGAGGTAGTCCAGTCGGCGGCGGCCCTCCTCGAGAAGGGGCAGGCTTCGGAGGCGGCGGAGAAGCTCGGGCAGGCCGCCGCGGCCTCCCCCTCGGACCCGGAGCTCAAGCTCGCCCAGGCCGCCGCCCTGGTCTCGGCGGGCAAGCTCGCCGAAGGCCGGAAGATCGTCGACGAGGTTCTCGCGGCAAGGCCCGACTACCTCCACGCCCTCAACCTGGGAGCCGCCCTCGCCCGCTTCGACAACGACCAGAAGGCCCGCCGCTCCTACCTCGACCGCGCCAAGGACGTCGCCCCGAACGACGGCGACGTCCTCTCGGCCTGGGGCGAGTACTACCTCGACATCGAGGACTGGAACGCCGCCGAAGGGGCCTTCAGGCGCGCCGTGGACGCGAGCCCCTCGAACCCCGACGCATCCTTGGGCCTCGGCCGCGTCCTATACCGCCAGGGCAAGTACAAGGAGTCCGAGGCCCGGCTCACCGCGGCCATACAGATGGAGCCCAACTCCCCCCTGGCCTACTCCGACCGCAGCAGGGCGCGCTACCGCCAGGGCAAGTACAAGGAGGCGGCCGGCGACCTCGACACGGCGATAGCCAAGGCCCCGAACGAGTCCTGGCTCTACCTCGAGCGGGGCCGCTACCGTCTGGACACCCGCGACCTGCCCGGGGCCGAGTCGGACTTCGACAAGGCCATAGCCCTCGACCCCGGCTACTTTCTTTCCTACGCCTATCGGGGCGGCATCCTAGAGGAGTCGGGGAAGGACGAGGCCGCCCTCGCCGACTACCGCAAGGTGATCCAGCTCTATCCCGACTACTGGTACGCCTTCGAGTCGGCGGGGGCTACGGCGTTCAGGCTCGGCCTGTGGGACGAGTCCGCCGTGGACTTCAAGAAGGCCTACTCCGCCTCCTCGACCCGCTACGAGTACGCCATCGCCTCGGCCCTGGCCCTCTGGCGGTCCGGCAAGCCCAAGGAAGCCTCGTCCTACGCGAGGGGCGTGGCCGCCTCCATAGACCGGGACAAGTACGGGATCTACTGGAACATGCTCCGCCTCGTCCAAGACCAGAACGACTCGTCCTCCGAGCTCGAGGTGATGATCCAGAAGGAGACCCACCTCGACCTGAAGTGCGCCATACTCTTCTACCTCTCCGAATACTGGATCTGCCGAGGCAAGACCCAGCTCGCCGTCAAGTACCTCGACCTCGCGGCGGAGATGAAGCGCGACGGCACCCTGGAGAACCGGCTCATCGCCTCCGAGCGCAAGCGCCTGTCGGCGCTCTCCAATGGCTGATCGGCTGGGAGCCCTCTGCTCCCTCCTCTCCGCGGGGCCCGTGGCGGTGCAGACCCACGACTACCCCGACATCGACGCGGTGGCCTCGGCCTGGGCCCTCGCGGCCCTGCTCAGGATGAGAGGCTTCGACTCCTCCTGCGTCTACCGCGGCGAGATGAGAAGCCGCAGCCTCGCCGGCCTCGTCAAGCGCTTCGACATCCGGCTCTCCCCAGCTCCGGACCTGGAGCCGGGGCCCCAGACCATCGTTGTGGACGGCTCGCCAGCCAACGGCAACGTGACGCTGGGGCCCGGCCGGCTGGTCGGGATCATCGACCACCACATAAGGACGGGGGACGCCACGGCCCCCTTCGTGGACATCCGCCCCGAGTCGGCTGCCTGCTCGGCCATGCTCTACGGCTACTGGGTGGAAGCCGGCGCCCAGGTGCCCGAGGAGATCGCCACGCCCCTCCTGGCGGGCATCCAGTCCGACACCGACTTCCTGAGCCGCCGCTGCTCCGACGACGACTTCGCCGCCTACGCCGCCCTCTACAAAGCGGGGGACTGGGAGACCGCCAGCAAGATCGTGAGGACGGTCCTCGACCTCAGGGAGCTCGGCCTCGTCGTCTCGGCGATCGGGAAAGCCGTCGTCCGGAACGGCCTCCTCGTGGCCTTCACGGAAGGCCCCTGCGGCCAGGAGGCCCTGGCGGTCCTCGCCGAGCTGGCCCTCAGGACCGAGGAGATCTCCGCCGCCGTGGCGGCCCAGCGGGCCGACGACGGGACTCGGTTCTCCCTGCGTTCCAAGAGCTCCGAGATCTCGGCCTTCGGCCTCGTGCGCTCCGCCCTGGCGGGCCTCGGCTCCGGGGGAGGCCACGCCCATTCGGCGGGGGGCTTCATCCCCGCCCGAGCCGATCCCGGCGAGGACGCGCTGCGGGGGCGATTTTTCAGGGCCGCGGCCGAAGCGGCCGCATCACGCCAAGAAGGGAGCCGAGGCTAGGGCCGCTTCGGCGTCGCCGCGAGGGCCATCGGCAGAGGGAGTCATATGTCGCAAACTATTCGCAGGATCGAGCTCAAGGACCGGGTAGTGCTGCTCGCCGGCACCGTGCACATCTCGCTGGAGAGCCGGGACGAGGTGCGCGCCCTCATCGAGGCGGAGAAGCCCGGGAGGGTGTGCGTGGAGATAGACGAGAGCCGCTACCGATCCATGAGCCAGGGCAACAGCTGGGAGAGCTTGGACATAGGCAAGGTGCTCAAGGAAGGCCGCGGCTTCCTCCTCCTGGCCAACCTCGCCCTCGCCGGGTTCCAGCGCAAGATGGGCTCCGGCGCGGGGGCCAAGCCCGGCGAGGAGATGCTGGCGGCGGTCGACGCGGCCAAGGCGGCGGGCATCCCCTACTCCTTCTGCGACCGGGAGATCCAGGTCACCCTCAAGCGCGCCTGGGGCCTCTCAGGCTTCTGGAACAAGGCCAAGCTCCTCGCGAGCCTCATAGACTCGGCCTTCTCCAACGAGAAGCTCTCCGAGGAGGAGATCGAGAAGATGAAGGAGAAGAACGAGCTCGACTCCATGATGGCCGAGCTCGCCAGCTTCCTGCCCTCGGTCAAGGAGGTCCTCATCGACGAGCGGGACCGCTTCCTCGCGTCCCGGATATTCGACTCGGGAGAGAGCCTCGTCGTGGCCGTGGTCGGGGCGGGCCACCTCGATGGGATCGAGGCGTGGCTCCGCAAGCTCGACGCCGGGGAGGCGAGCTCAGACACCACGGAGATCGCGAGCTCCCCCGAAGCGTCCAAGGCCGGGAAGATAGCCGGATGGGCGATCCCCATAATCATAGTGGGGCTCATAGCCCTCGGCTTCTTCAAGTCGGGCACCCAGGCCAGCCTCGAGCTCCTCCTGCGGTGGGTCCTCCTCAACGGCTCCCTCGCCGCCCTGGGCTCCCTGATCTGCCTCGCCCACCCGCTCACGATCCTCATCTCCTTCGTGGCTGCGCCGATAGCCACCCTGAACCCCTTCGTTGGGGTCGGCCTCTTCGCCGGCCTCGCCGAGTACTACCTCCGCCGGCCCCGGGTCGCGGACCTCGAGAACCTGGCCAACGATGTCACGAGCGTCAAGGGCTTCTACACGAACAGGGTCACGAAGATCCTCCTCATCTTCTTCATGTCGAGCATAGGCGGCATGATCGGCAACTTCATCGCCCTCCCCTTCCTCGCGAGCGGGGTGCTCAAGTAGCCCCCGAGCCCTGGCTCGGGCGCGCCCGCCCAAGGGAGCGCCCCGGCCCGGGCGCCTCGGGTCGCCGCTCTTTTCGCCATTGCCCGCCGCCGGCGGAGCGTGTACAACAGTGTCTTGGAGGATTCTATGGAAAGCTGTCCCTGCGGATCGGGCCTGGCCTACGACCAGTGCTGCGGCCCCTACATCTCCGGAAAGGCCAAGCCCGAGACCGCGGTCGCCCTCATGAGGAGCCGATACACCGCCTACGCGACCAGGGCCATCGACTATATCTTCGACACCTGCCTCATAGACGCGGAGCACGACATAGACAAGGAGGCCACGAGGGAGTGGAGCGAGAAATCCACCTGGCTCGGCCTCACCATCATCGGCTCGGACAAAGGCGGCCCCTCGGACACCGAGGGCACCGTGGAGTTCAAGGCGATCTACGTCCTGGACGGCCTCAGGGAGACCCACCACGAGCGCTCCGCCTTCGTGAAGAAGGACGGAGCCTGGCTCTTCACCGACGGCGAAGTCATCCCCGAGACCGTGGTCCGCGACGGCCCGAAGGTCGGGCGCAACGACCCCTGCCCCTGCGGGTCGGGCAAAAAATACAAGAAGTGCTGCGGCCGCGATCGGCCATGACCGCGCCGTCCGGCCGCCTGCGCCCCTAGCCTTCACAGGGCGGCGCGGCGGCGGCGTGGGTTCGAGCCGGTCTTCTCGTGATGGGGAGGTTGCGATGGACGATTTCGAGCTCGTGCACGGCGGAGAGATTCGCGATTTCGTTTCCACTCGACTCAAGCAGCTATCGGAGTCCTACTCGATCCTCAACGTGGGGCACATCACCCGGTTCGTGGACCCGGTCAACCGGCAGCTCCGGGTCTCCGAGGTCCTGCCGCTCTTCTCGGCAAACTCGGGCACCGAGGCTCTCCCGATAGAGGGGGACTCCGGGGTGATCGGCCTCGCGCACATGTCCGACGTCCTCAAGAAGAAGCCCGGCCTCATGTCCGACCCGGTGATCGAGAGCTGCATCGACCCCTCGCGCTTCTCGGTGGACGCGTCGGAGAACTGCGAGCAGGCCCTGTCCAAGATCCTCGAGCGGCCCCGGGAGCGCCTCTACGACGACTTCATGATCTACGAGCGCGGGCGCTACTTCGGGCTCGGGACCTTCGCCGACCTCACGAGGAACATATCCGAGATCCGCGACGCCGACCTCGACAAGGCCCGGGGCATGCAGGAGTACCTCATGGGCCGCAACGCCATCTCCGCCGCCGGCATCGACCTGGAGAAGTTCGTCAGCATGGCCCACCAGATCGGAGGGGACTACGTCCAGTGCATGGACTTGAGCGAATCGCTCTCCATGGCGTCCTGCTTCGACGTCTGCGGCAAAGGCACCGCGGCGGCCCTTCTCTCGAGCATCCTGAGCGCCTTCTTCTCCACCCTCAAGGTCGGCGGCCTCCTCGCCTCGAGCACCCCGGCATCCATCGTCTCGAACCTCAACCGGGTCGTGATGGACCAGACCCCCGAGGAAGTCTTCGTGGCCGCGGAGTTCCTCTTCCTCGACCGCGCCAAGCGGGAGATCTCCACCTTCAACTGCGGCTCCCCGCCCTTCTACCTCTTCTACGTCGACCCCGAGACCCAGAGGACCAAGGGTAAGATCATCCACCCCGACCTCTGGCCCCTGGGGATCGGCGAGTTCGAGGACCCCAAGGGCAGCGTCTTCCCGCTCTACCCCAACCTGCGGGTCTTCATGCACTCCGACGGCCTGACCGACGCCAGGAATCCCCGGGGGGAGCTCTACGGCGACGAGAGGCTCCGCAAGTTCCTCTACCCCCGCTGCCTCAAGAAGGCCAAGGACATCGCCGGGGAGCTGAAGGTCGAGATCGAGGGCTTCGTGGGCCAGGCTCCGCGGACCGACGACATCACCGCCCTCATCGCGGAGATCTGGTAGCTCGATAGCTGGGCGGCTTCCTTGCCGCCCAGCTATCGGCGCGAGGCGGCGGCGGGAGGCGGGCCCGAGGCGGCGGGCGCGCCTCCGGGCGTATCCACGGCCGCCCCGGGGAGTGTACTATTCCCCCCGGGGAAGCCGCCCGCGGCCCCCGGAGAAGCTCCTCGTGATCAAGCTCTACGCATTCCTCGGCAACTACGGCCCCGAGTACGCCGGGAACCGCCACAACGTCGCCTGGCAGTTCCTCGAGTCCCTCCCCTTCTACGGCGAACTCCGCTGGGACCACAAATTCAAGGGACGTTGCGCGACGCGGGAGACCCCGGCCGGCCGGGCCTGGTACCTCCTCCCCGAGACCTACATGAACCTCTCGGGCGACTCCGCCGCCGAGCTCATGCGCTTCCACAAGATCGGCGCCGACGAGATCCTCGTGGTCCACGACGAGCTCGAGGTCGCCTTCGGCACCTTCGGCCTCAAGCAGGGTGGAGGCCTCGGCGGCCACAACGGCCTGCGATCCATGGAGGCGCGCCTGGGCACCCGGGACTTCGCCCGCATGCGCTTCGGCATCGGCCGGCCCGACCACGACGACGTCGCCGGCTACGTCCTCGCGAACTTCTCGGCGGACGAGCGCGAGGCCCTCGACTGCACCGTCTTCCCCGCCGCGGCCAAGGCCGTCGAGGCCATCGAGGCCGAAGGCTTCGAGGAGGCCCTCGCGAAGTACCAGAAGTTCAAGGCCCTCTAAGGGGGGGATCCCGCCCCTCGCCGAAGGGCGCCGGCAGGCCCTGGCACCCCCGCCGCCGGCCCCGCTATCCCCCCTGGCTCCGAAGTCCTCGCCGCGCGTCATGGACGACGCGGCTCCGGTCTTCTCCGCCACCCCCCGCCGGCGGAGGTCGGCGAGCTTCACCGCCGCCTCGGCGAGGGAGTCCCCCATCCTCTCGGTGCACGCGTTGCGCGAAATAGCTAGCCTCAGGGCCGCGGGGCCAGGGCCGCGGTCCCGGCGCCCTGTGCCGGGGAGCTCGATCCGGGCCCGGGCGCGGCCCGGAATTTGACAGGAGCTCCCCCGCCCCTTAGGCTTTCGCCTTGTAGCCTCCCAGCGGAGGCGCAAGGAGGGGCCTACGCAGACAGTGCACGTAAAGGACGGGAGCGCCAATCCGGCGCCCCTCGGCCTCCTGGCCTTCGGGATGACCACCGTCCTCCTGAACCTCCACAACGCCGGGCTCTTCGCCTTCGACTGGATGATCCTCTCCATGGGCGTCTTCTACGGAGGCCTCGCCCAGGTCGTGGCGGGGATCATGGAGTGGAAGAAGGGCAACAGCTTCGGGGCGACGGCCTTCACCTCCTACGGCATGTTCTGGCTGAGCCTGGCGAGCCTCCAGGTCTTCGGCAAGGCCGGGCTATTCCCCGCCCCCGACGAGACCTCCATGGCGGCTTACTTCTGCGCCTGGGGTCTGTTCACCCTGGTCCTCTTCATCGGCACCTTCCGGATCTCCCGGCCCCTGCAGGTCGTGTTCGGCAGCCTCGCCCTCCTCTTCTTCCTCCTCGTGGCCCGGGAGGCCGCGGGGAAGACCGAGGAGGGAGCCGCCATAGGCGCCGTAGCCGGATTCGAAGGCATCTTCTGCGGGCTCTCGGCCATGTACGCCGGCCTCGCCCAGGTCCTCCGGGAACTCTTCGCCCCCGCCGCGGCGGCCGAGGAGCCGTCCCGGGAATCGCCCGAGGAGCTGTCCCGCGAGATCGTGGACCAGATCAAGGCTCACATCGACAAGGCCCTCGCCGCGAGGGAGCGGGGGAACGGAGACGCGGCAGCCGCCGAGGAAGCCGCCCGGGCGGCGGTGAAGCGGATGCTGCCTTCTATAGTAGCCTACGTGAGGAAGAGCTTGGGCTCCTGAGCCGGGGCTCCGCGGCCCCGAGCCCAACGGGGCCGCCCTCGCTGTCGGGTCGCGGCCGCCCCCGGCAGCGACCGCCTAGAAGAAGAGTTTGACCCCGCCCACGACCGCGAGGATCTGGGCTATGAGGTTGAAGATCTTCTGGGGCAGCTTCTTCAGCACGAGGATCCCCGCCACGCTCCCCACGATCACGAGGGGGAGGAGCATGAGGTCCACCTTCAGGGTGGACCAGGTGACCAACCCCAGCGCGAGGCTGAAAGGCAGCTTGAACAGGTTCACGATGAAATAGAACCAGGCGCTCGTGCCCACGAAGTCGTCCTTGGGCAGGTCCATCGCGAGGAGGTAGACGGTCATCACCGGCCCGGCGGCGTTGGCCAGCATCGTGAAGGCCCCCGCCAGGATGCCCGTCGCGGCGGCGAGGATTTTGTTGTCCGAGCGCAGCTCTATGCGGAGGGCGCGGCGCGCCAGGTCCAGCGCCACGATGGCGAGGATCATCCCGCCCAGGAGCGGCTTGAACACGGCGTCCGGGATGGCGTCCATGAGGAAGTAGCCCGCCACCACGCCGACGGCCGTCCAGGGCAGGATCCGCAGGAGGCTGCGCCAAGCGGCCTTTCGGCGCCAGTAGGCCACGGCCACGCAGTCGCCCTCGATGAGCACCGGCAGTATGAATCCCGTGGACGCCTTCGCGGGCATGGCCATCGCTGCGAGGAGCGGGATCAGTATGCCTATGCCCGGGACGCCCGCCTTCGAGAAGCCCGTGAGGAAAGTGGCCACCCCGATGGAGACCACGCCGAGTACGCTCATCCCGCCTCCCTAGATCGCGCCCGCCTTGACCGATCGGCTGGCCTTGAAGACCCGGAAAGCCGAGAGGCCGATGGCCACCAGGAGCAGGCCCGCCGCGGCGGCGAAGGCCACCCTCATCCCCGCGACGAAGGCCGCGTCCTCGCCGGCGGCGTAGCCGGTCACCTTGGTGCCGAGGACCGAACTCATGACGCCGTAGAGGATGCTCACGGCGAAAGCGACGCCCGATACCATGCCCATGTTCCTCGCCAGAGCGTTGATGCTGCCGGCGATCCCGGTCTTGTCCCGGGGCGCGAAGGACATTATCAGCTTTGTGTTCGGAGAATTGAAGACCCCCTGACCGACGCCGAAGACAGCGAGGCAGGCGAAGGCGTAGCCCGGGCTCGAGCTCCGGTCGAGGAAGCACATGCCGACGACGGCGGCCAGCTCCACCGCGAGGCCGGCGAAGGAGACGATCTCCGGCGCCGCCTTGTCGGCGAGATACCCGCTGAAAGGCGCCACAATCCCCATGAGGAGGGGGGAGGCGAGGAGTATCAGCCCCGACATGGCCGGCGAGAGGCCCAGGAGGTCCTGGAGGTAGAAGGGCTGGATTATGTTCATGCAGAACAGGGTGCAGAACGCTATGAGGACGCAGACGATGCTCACGCTGAAAAGCTCCGAGCGGAAGATCGACAGGTCGATCATGGGCTTGTCGATCCTGGTCTCCCGGAGGATGAAGGCCACCAGGGCCAAGGCCGCGACGGCGACGGAGGCGAGGTTGACCGGCGAGGACCAGCCCAGGTCCTGGCCGTCGAGGAGGAAGAAGAAAGTCCCGACGACGAAGAGGATGAAGAGGATCGAGCCCGCGGCGTCGAAGCCCGCGAGGGTGCCCTTGCCCCTCTCCTTGGGGAGCATGACGGAGCCCGCGGCGAAGGCGAGGACCGATATCGGGATGTTGATGAGGAAGAGGGACTGCCAGCCCAGGTACTCCACCATGAGCCCCCCGAGGGGCGGCCCGATCATCGTGCCCAGGGCGACGGTGGTGCCCAGGAATCCCAGGGCCCGCCCGCGCTCTTCGGGCGGGAAGGTGGCCATGATGAGCCCCTGGTTCGTCGACATGAACATGGCCGCGCCCACGGCTTGGAAGACCCGGGAGGCGATGAGGATAGGCAGGCTCCAGGAGAGGGCGCAGAAGAGGGACCCCAGGCCGAAGAGGAGGAACCCCGCGAGGAAGACGCCCTTCTTGCCCAGGAGGTCTCCGATCTTGCCGAAGACGAGGACCAGGGCCGAGGCGGCGACGAGGTAGCTGGCGACCGCCCACTGCACCCCGTCCATGCCCACGCCGAAGGCCTTAGCGATGGTCGGCAGGGCGACGTTCACGATGCTGCCGTCGAGGCTCCCCATGAACGACGAGACGAGCATGACCGGGAGTATCTTCCAGCGGTCAGATAGGAGTTCTGACATCAGGACCCGAATCTACGGAGGAGGAGGAGGACTGTCAATCGAGGGCCCCGGGCGGCGGCCCGGGCGATCGGGGAGAGCCCGGGGGCGGGACACCGGCTTATCCCCCGGGCCAATAACCTCAGCGCCCCGCCTGGAGGCTCGCGCCGGAGCCTGCGTCGGCGGCGGAAACCGCCCGGGCGTAGGGAGGGACCGAAAAGGCTATCGCCAGGGCCAGGGCCGCACCGACGGCGATCGGAATGGCCCAGGAGCGGCGCTCGCCCCGGCGGGGTCCGAAGAGCCGGGAGCGCAGGGTGCAGGACGCTCCGGCGAGGAGGGCGCAGATCGCCGTGCTGATCGGGGCGAAGGTGCACAGGGAGCGGTACCCGAGGATGTTCTTCCAGCTCGCCCCCGGGGCGGGCAGGAGGGTGAGGGCGGCCGCGACGGCCATGAGGCCCGAGAGGCCGAGGAGAGCCGCGTAGGCCCCTCCCATCTTCGATTCAGACATTTCAGTTCTCCTTTATCTTTTCCCGGAGCGCGGTCCAGGCCTCGCCGAGGGCGGGATTGCCCTCATCGCCGAAGCCCGCCGCCTCCCCGTAGATGACGATCGCCCCCTGGCCGCGCACGAGAGTCGCTATGCCCTCGTCGCTAGGGTCCTCCGCGAAGCCTCCCCGGAGCGCCTCGGCGAGGCCCACCGAGAAGAGCCACATCCGCTCGAAGATGGCCCGGGACCGGGCTTCGGGAAGGCTCCGCATGAAGCCCGAAGAAAGCGCCCGGGCTTCGAGCTCGCCCTTGAACTCCCGGATACGCCCGACGCCCCCCGAGCCCACCAGGGCCTCGTAGAGCCTCGGCTCGTCCCTGGCGAAGAGGACGAAGCCTATCCCCAGGTCGAGAAAATCCTTCCCCGAGGCGCCGCGGGCCACGAAATCCCCGAATACCGAATCGATCCGGCGGAGGACATCCTTCTGGATTTCCTCCATCGACCCGAAAGCGCTGTAGATCGGTCCGATCGAGGACCCCAGGCGGGAAGCTAGAGCCCGGGCGCTGAGGGCGCCCCAGCCTTTCTCCCGGACGAGGGCGAGAGCCTCCCTACCCAAGAGCTCCCGCGTGTAGACCATCGGTTTCGCCGCCATAACGGCTTTTAATATAACATCTGTAATATTAACGTCAAGATTTCCCAAAATCTTCTTTTTCCCTCTTGATACATTTTCCTTAGTCTTCTATTGTACTAAGTACAATATTGTATCTCTTACAAGGAGTGTCTATGAAGACTTTCGTCTGCTCGGTCTGCGGCTATATCTTCGTCGGCGAGGAGCCCCCCGCCCAGTGCCCCCAGTGCAAGGCCCCCAAGGAGAAATTCGTCGAGAAGACCGCCGCGTCGAACGCCCCCTTCGCCGACGAGCACCGCATCGGCGTGGCCAAGGGCCTCGACGCCGAAGTAGTCCAGGGTCTCAGGGACAACTTCAACGGCGAGTGCTGCGAAGTGGGAATGTATCTCGCGATGAGCCGCCAGGCCGAGCGCGAGGGCTACCCCGAAGTCGCCGAGGCCTACCGCCGCTACGCCTTCGAGGAGGCCGACCACGCTTCCCGCTTCGCCGAACTCCTCGGCGAGGTCGTCTACCCCGATACCAAGACCAATCTCAAGCTCCGGGCCGACGCCGAGTTCGGCGCCTGCGAGGGCAAGCTCAAGCTCGCCAAGCGCGCCAAGGAGCTCGGCTACGACGCCATCCACGACACGGTCCACGAGATGTGCAAGGACGAGGCCAGGCACGGCTCGGGCTTCCGCGGCCTCCTCGCGCGGTACTTCAAGTAAGCGGTATACTACCGGCCGAGGGGAGAGCATGGGCGTCGCGGACTTCTTGAGGGACAAGGGCATCCAGCCCTCCCATCAGCGCATCCGGATTTACGAAGCCCTCGCGGCAGTCAAGACCCACCCCTCGGCCGATACCATCCACAAGACCCTCGCCCCGGAGATCCCCACCCTCTCGAGGACCACGGTCTTCAACACCCTGGACCTCTTCGCCCGCTCCGGGATCGCCCAGCGCCTCTCCATTTCGGGGACGGAGCTGCGCTACGACGCCGACCTCTCGCGGCACGTCCACTTCCACTGCAGCTCCTGCGGCGCGGTCACGGACCTGCCGAGCGTGAGCCCCCCGCCCGAGCCCCCCCTGCCCGCCGGCTACCGCCTCGAGAGCTCCCAGTTCTACGTCGAGGGGATCTGCCCGTCCTGCGCGGCGCGAGCCTCGGGCGGCGCGGCAGGCGACCCCGCCGCGCCCGAGGCCGCCGAGCGGAAGGCCCCCGGAGTCGCGCCGAAAACCTCCCGGAAGTCCCCGTAGAAGGCCGAGGGCGAGTCGTAGCCGCAAGCCTCGGCGGCGGCCAGCACGGTGACCCCGGGGTCCACCAGCATCGTCGAGGCGACGAAGATCCGGTAGAGCCGCAAGTAGGAAAAGAGCCCCATGCCCGTAGCCGCGGAGAAGCGGCGCTCGAGCTGCCGCGGCGAGAGCCCGACAGCGCGGCCCAGATCGTCGAGCCCCAATCTGTCCCCGTAGTGCGCCTCAAAGAACTCCACGACACGCCGCCCCAGCTCGTCCCTGGGCTCGGGCAGGAGCAGCGGGCGGATCGCGCGGCGGGCGTCCGCCAGGGCGACCTTCAAGAACAGCGAGACGGCGTCCGGGAGAATACCATCGTCTTCATCGCCGGATGAACGATCCGCGATCCTATCGAAGAGGGACCACCCGAGGTCCCCCAACCCGAATATGGCGATCGCCCCCGGGGCCTCCATCGACGGCGCCTCGACGTACAGGGATTGGTACTCGAGCTGATCGCCCACCACCAGGCTGCGGTGGGCGCAGCCCGCTGGGAGGAGGGCGCAGAGGCGACCGTACAGCGGCTTCCTCCCCTCGGAGTCCACGAGGAGGGAGAGCCCGCGCCTAATGACCAGGAATTGGTGCTCCCCGAGGTGGGTGTGGAGCTCCCGGGTAGAACAGTCGGTGAGACGGCCCCGGAGGGCAAAATACGTTATGTCGGTTTTATGAATATCTTTGTCGTTTATCCGTATTTTCGCCATGTCGGCATTCTAGTAGATTCCCACCGATACGACCACCTAAGGAGGCTCGGCGTGGAGAAGCGACGATTGGGAACGAAGGGCCCGACGGTCGAGGCCCTCGGCCTCGGCTGCATGGGGATGAGCGAGTTCTACGGCCCCTCCGACGAGGCGGAGTGTCGTCGAGTCCTCAACCGGGCCCTCGACATGGGCCTCATGCTCGACACCGCCGACTGCTACGCCGCCGGCCGCAACGAGGAGCTCGTCGGCTCGGTGCTCCGGGAGCGGGGGAAGGGCGAGGACGCCTTCATAGCCACCAAGTTCGGCATCTTGCGGAAGCCTGGGGAGTATCGCCGCATCGTCGACAACTCCTCGGCATACATCCGCTCATCCCTGGAGGGCAGCCTCAGGCGCCTCGGAAGGGAGTGGGTCGACCTGTACTATATCCACAGGCTCGACGCCCGTGTGCCCATCGAGGAATCCATGGGGACCCTGGCAGGGCTCGTGGCAGAGGGCAAGATCCGATGGATAGGGCTTTCGGAAGTCTCGGCCTCGACCCTCCGGCGCGCCGTCGCGGTCCACCCCGTGGCAGCGGTCCAGAGCGAGTATTCCCTCTTCACCCGGGAGCCCGAGGCCGCCTTGTTTCCGGCGCTCCAGGAGTGCGGGACTGGCTTCGTCCCCTACAGTCCCCTGGGCCGGGGTTTCCTATCGGGCAAGCTCGACCGCGGTTCCATCGAGGCTCCCGGAGACTTCCGCGGGAGCCTCCCCCGCACGGCGGGCGACAACTTCGAGGCCAACCGGGCCTTGGTCGCCCGGCTCGAGGCGGTGGCCGCCCGTCTAGGGGTAACCGCAGCCCGCCTCGCCCTGGCGTGGGTCCTGGCCAAGGGGAAGGGCATCGTGCCCATCCCCGGGACGAAGCGGGAGCGCTACCTCATCGAGAACTGCTCAGCGGCGGAAATCGAGCTCGACGGCGCCACCGTCGCCGAGCTCGACGGGATCTTCCCTCCCGGCGCCGCTCGGGGCGCTCGGTACACCGAGGAGGGCATGGTCGGCATCGATCAATGAGCCCGCCGCCCCTCCTCGGCCCCCGGCTTCAGGCCTTGAAAGTCCGCGGCGGCTTGCCGGTGAAATCCGAGACCGTCGCGGACCACTCCTCGATGGTGAAAGCCTCGAAGATCGGGTTGGCCGCGTCCTTATAGAGCGATCTCACGAGATCGCTCTTGGCGAGGATCTTAGCCTTGGCTTCGAGATCGGAATGGAAGCGCACGGTCCCCGTCACCCGGGCCCAGACGGTGCCCGCGCTCGCGAGGTACTCCACTTTCGGGTTGGCCTCGAGCTGGGCGTAGACCGGCTTCTTGTTCGACGTGCAGAACCAGAGCTTCTTCCCCTCGGCGAACATGAACTGGAAAGGCCGCACCCGCGGCTGACCACCTTCGGTCGTGGCCAGGGCGCCCACCGGGCTGCCCTCCAAAAGCTCCATGAGTTCGTCCATACATGCTCCTTCAGCGGCTTGGCCGCCACCTATATAGTTCTATATAGAACTACAATTCGTCCTTGGTTCCTCTGCCTCGCCGGCTCTTCCCCAGGCGCCGCCAGGCCCTGGACCTACCGCTGCAGGTTCCCGAGCATCCGCTCCAGGCAGGAGGCCGTCGCCTCGATCTCGCCGTCGGCTATGCCCCGGAGGCCCGCGGCCAGGAGGGAGCGCGAGATTCTCCCGAAGGGAGCCCTGAGGGCTTCGCCTCTCGCCGTCAGGTACACCAGGCTGCGCCTCGCGTCCTCGGGGTCCGGCCGCCGCCCCACGTAGCCCAAATCCTCCAGCTTGGCGACCAGGACGGTGAGGGTGTTCTTCCGCCTCCGGATGGTCGTCGCCAGCTCAGTCATCCCGGTCTCGCCGCCGCGGTACAGGGCGGCGAGGATGTCACCGTGGGAAGGCGCGAGGCCCGTAGTCCCCAGCTTCTCCAGTTCCGCCACGAGGTACTCGTTGGTCGCCGACCTGACTTTGGAGACGAGGGAGAAGATGTCGTTCCTGGACACGACGGCAGTATAGTTCTATATAGAACTTTTTGTCAAGCGACGGGTCCCGCTCCGGTTGCCCGGCTCCCGCGGCGCCGCTACCATGGCGAGGAAGGAGAGGTTCCCGATGGCCCGGATATTGAGCGTCGAGCACGGCCGAGACGGCTTCGAGTACAACAGCGCCGCCTTCTTCGCGGAGCGCGGCGACCGCCGCGACTCCGCTCTCTTCTTCGAAGGGCAGGGCGCCCCCGATCCACGCCTATACGACCTCGTCGTAGTCTACGGCGGCGAGATGAGCGCCTACGACGATCGCGGCCACCCCTGGATCCTCCAGGAGATGCGGTTCCTCGAAGCCTGCCTCGAGGCCGAGACGCGGATCCTCGGCATTTGTTTCGGGAGCCAGATCCTGGCCCGGGTCCTGGGAGCCGAGGTCTTCAAGTGCGAGGTCCCGGAGTTCGGGTTCAAGCGCGTCTCCCTGACCGCCGCGGGGGCTAAGGACCCGGTCCTAGGCTGCCTGGGCGGCGAAGACGGTACCTTCGTCGCCATCCAGTGGCACGACGACGCGTGGGAGCTCCCGTCGGGAGCGGAGCTCCTCGCCTCCGGCGAGCGGTGGGCCAACCAGGCGTTCCGCTACGGTCCGAGGGTCCTGGGGACCCAGTTCCACCTCGAGTTTACCCGCGAGCACATGGCCTGGTCGGTGGGGCAGCCGGGCTTCGCGCCGCCCCCGGACCCCGAGGGCGAAGACCCGCAGTCCTTCGCGAGCCCAAGTCCGCGATACGGCGAGGTCCGGGAGAGCATGGAGCGGGTCCTCACGGGGATCCTAGCGGAGGTCCCGGGGAGCGGGGACAGGACCCGAGACCGAGGGCTTCAGGGAGCCGTCGCCCGCTCGAGGTCGGCCAAGTAGGCGAAGGCCTCCTCCGCGGTGGAACCGCACATCTCGACCGAAGGCTTCAGGGAGGAGCAGACCGCCGGCCGCTCGGGCTTACCGAAGAGCTTGCACAGTCCCTCGGGGGAGAGCTGCGCGCAGGGGGTCCCCGCGGGTTTGCCCCTGGGCATGCCAGGAATCGCCGAAGAGATGGAAGGCGCGACGCAGCACGCGGCGCAACCCGGTCGGCAGGCGAAGGTATTCACAGCCCCAAGCCGGCCCCGGCTTCGATCTCTAGGAGCCTGCGCTTCCGCCACAGGCCTCCGCCGTAGCCCCCCAGCTTCCCTCCGGTATTTATGACTCGGTGGCAGGGGACGAGGATGGCGATGCGGTTGCGCCCGTTGGCCTGGGCCACCGCCCGAACCGCCTTGGGATTCCCCACTGCCCGGGCGAGCTCGGCGTAGCTCCGGGTCTCCCCGTAGGGAATATCCCGGAGGGCAGCCCACACGCTCTCCTGGAACGGGGTGCCGGGCTCCACGAGGGGCGAGTCGAACTTCTTGAGCTTTCCGGCGAAGTAATCCGCCAGCTCCTCCTCGAGGGCCTCGAGCACGTGGTGGGGGGAGAAGTCGGCGGGCGCGGCCAGGCGAGCGCGGAGCGCCGCGACCTGGGCATCCATGGATCGCCGGTCCTCGAACTCGAGGAGGCAGACGCCCGCGTCGACGGCTCCGGCGAGGAGGGGCCCCAGGGGGCTCTCGATGGAGGCGAGGCGGATGAAATCCCCGCCTCCGTCCGGCGTTCCGCCCTCACCCCCTCGCCCGGAAGAAGCCCCGAAGAGGCGGGCTAAAACATCTCTGCGGGAGCCTTCGCCGGCTTCCGCGCGGCCAGGCCGCGCGCTTTCGGAGGATTCGGCGTCATCGAGCATCATGAAGGGAATATAAACTGCCGGCGGTGCTCACGCCACTCAAAAAGGCGGCCGACCGCGGAATCCGAGGGGATCCGCAGCTGCGGAAGACGATGCCGGCAGAGGGACTTGAACCCTCAAGCCATCGCTGGCAGCAGATTTTGAGTCTGCCGTGTATGCCATTTCACCATGCCGGCGGTCGAACGTTTCTACTATGGAAGGGGTTGGCAGTCAAGCTCGAGCTCGCATAATTGACAGTTAAGCTTAACAAAACTGCCAATACGCAATACTATCCTCCTAACAGCATAGAGATTTGGAGCCACGGTGTACATCGACGACCAAGGGTCCCGCCCCGGGGAGGGAGTATCTCCTCGGGGCAGGTTCTTTTCACGCGCCATTCGCCGGCGGGCGCGCTCGCCGCTCAGAACAGGCAGAAAGCCGATATTCCTCGATGCCTTCGACGAGTGCCAGCAGGAGGCCGCCCAGAGCTTCCTCCGCGGGGGCCTGGCGGTGGGCGCCGCCTTCCTCGTCCCGGTCCTCGCCATATCTCTCCTCGACGGCGACGCGGTTTCAGCGATCGTCGGCTCCGCGGCCTACGCGGCCGTGATCGGCATCCTCGCCTGCCGTTCCATTCCTCTCCGCTTTCGTTACCTCTCCATCCCCTCGATCCTCTTCCTCCTCGGCTCCTTCGTCCTCGCCCGGGGGAACGTTTCCTCGGGGGGCGCCTGGCTCCTATCCTCGGCGGCCCTCGCGGCTGTCTTCTTCGGCCTCGCCGGCGGGCTGGCGGTCTGCGCGGCCCAGATCCTGGCCCTCGCCGCCATCGGCGTGGCTCTCGGGCGGCCGGGGATCCAGGCCTTCGCCATCTCGGCCATGCAGATAGTCGGGCTGAGCTTCCTCGTGTGCCTGGCCCAGACGATAGTCCTCGACGGGCTCCGGCGCTCCATGGAAGCCCGGGGCAGGCTCGCCTCGGACCTGAGCAAGAAGCAGTCCGAGTTGGCGGCCGAGGCGGCGAGACGGCGCGACGCCGAGAGCCGGGCCACCTTCCTCGAGAGCCACGATCCCCTCACCAGCCTCAGGAACCGCGACAGTTTCGAGGAGGAGCTCACCAAGGCCATCGGGATCGCGGCGGGCCGGGGTCGGATCCTCGGGGTCATGGCCATCGGCATCGACCGCTTCAGGCGGGTCGTGGAAGTCCACGGCTCTGGGGCCGGAGACTTCCTCCTCATCGAGGCCGCGGCCCGGCTAGGGAAGGCCTTCCGCGACGACGACGTGGTCGCGAGGTCCGCCGGCGACGTCTTCCTGGTGCTCCTCTCGGACGTCAAGGACCCCCAGGACGCGAAGGCGATAATCGACAAGTCGAGGAGGGCCTTCGACCGGTCCTTCTCAGTCGAGGGTTCGGAGCTCGGGCTCTCGGCCTCCTTCGGGCTAGCCCTCTTCCCCTACGACGGCGTCTGCGCCGACGCCCTCATCCGAGCAGCCGAGACGGCCCTCCACCTCGCGAAGGCCGACGGCCCCGGATCGTACCGCCTCTACGACGCCATCCTCCACTCGCGGCTCCTGTCCCAAGCGAGGATCGAGGGGGAGCTCCAAGGGGCCATCCGCTCAGGCGCCTTCTCCCCCTGGTACCAGCCCAAGGTCGATTCCCAGGGCTGCATCGCTGGGGCGGAGGCCCTGGCGAGGTGGTTCCTGCCCGACGGCGGGATGCGCCTGCCCGACGAGTTCATCCCCATGGCGGAGCGGACCGGGGACATCGGGGAGCTGGGCCGCATCGTCCTCTCCAAGGCCTGCGCGAGCGCCATAGCCTGGGAGCGCGGGGGCCTCGACCCCATCCCCATCTCCGTGAACCTCTCGCCCTTCCAATTCCGCTCGGACGAGGTGGTGAAGGATATCCGCAGCGTCCTAGGCACCACCGGCCTCTCCCCGTCCCGCCTCGACCTCGAGATCACCGAGAGCGGGATCATGGAGGACAAGGCCAACGCCATCGAGAAGCTCGCCGAGCTCAAAGCCCTCGGCTGCTCCATATCCATCGACGACTTCGGGACGGGCTACTCCTCCTTCTCGGCGCTGCGGGACTTCCCCGTAGACTTCGTGAAGCTCCCAATCTCCTTCGTGAAGCCCCTGCCCTCGGACCAGCGCGCCTCGGCGATAGCCGACGCGGTGATCTCCCTGGCGCACCGGCTCCGCTTCGAGGTCGTGGCCGAGGGAGTCGAGAACAAGGATCAATTCGCGTGGCTGGGGGAGGCCCACTGCGACCTGTACCAGGGCTACCTCTTCTCGAAGCCCCTGGAGGCCGACGAATTCCGGGCCGCGCTTGCGGGAGGGCTGGCTGCGGCCGTAGAATGATCCCTGCGGCGGGGTCCCCGCCGCCGCAGAGCAGTCCCTCGACGGAGGCCCGTATTTGAGCGCGATCCTCTCCTGGGGCTTGGACCTCGTCCGCGGCGTCCAGAGCCTCGCCACCCCTCCCCTGACCTTCGCCATGAAGGCGTTCTCCTTCATGGGCACCGAGTTTTTCTTCTTCCTGCTGCTGCCGCTGATCTACTGGTGCGTCGACAGGAGGCGGGGCATGCGCATGAGCGTCCTCGTGCTCGCCGCCACGGCGGTGAACATCAGGCTAAAGCTCCTCTTCGCCGAGCCGCGCCCCTACGACCTGGACCCTTCGGTGGCCATGGCGAGGGAGAGCACCTACGGCCTGCCTTCCAACCACGCCATGACCTCGGCGATCGTGGGGGGGAGCGTCGCCGCGCTCTTGCGCCGATCCTGGAGGCCGGCTTTAGCCATCGGCTTCCCCCTCCTCGTAGGGCTCTCGAGAGTCTACCTGGGAGTGCACTTCCCGACCGACGTGCTCGCGGGCTGGGCCCTGGGCGCCGTCTTCGTCCTCGTGGACGCGCTCTACGGCGAGAGGATACTCCGGGCCGTGGCCGCCCAGCGGGAATCCGTGGCCCTCGCGGCGGTGGCAGCCCTCGCCATCGGCATGAACTTCCTCACGGGCAACGAGACGGCCCTGAGCGGCTCCCTGTTCGGCTTCGCCGGGGCGGCGATCTACGCCCGGAAGTCGGCGCCCTTCTCGGCGTCCGCGGGCTCCTTCGGCAGGAAGTGCCTCCGCTACCTCGTGGGGATGGCCGCGGTGGTCGCCGCCTACGGGATACCCAAGCTCGCCCTGGCGGGGCTGGAGGCCGGCGGCCCGCCCCTCGTCCGCTTCCTCCGCTACGCCCTGGTCGGCGCGACAGCCTCGGGGCTGGCGCCCCGGCTCTTCCTCAAGCTCGGCCTGGCCGAGCGGGAGGATTACTCCGCCAAGGAGAACGAGGGGTCGGTCAGCTTGAAGTAGGAGGACACGCCGGGGCTCATGTAGACCTTGCGGTCCTTGTCCACCAGGATGACGTCCAGGCCCTCGCGGGCGGCGATGGCCATGCCCCGCTGCCGGCCGAGGGCGAAGACCATCGTGGTGAAACCGTCGGCGTCGAAGGACTTGGCGGTGATCACCGTCACCGACATGAGGCCGTTCTGCACTGGGTAGCCCGTCCGCGTATCCAGGATGTGGTGGTAGCGCACGCCGTCCTGGATAAAGAACCGCTCGTACACCCCCGAGGTGACCATGGTCTTGTCGGAGAGGGTGGCGACTCCGATGTACGCGCCGCGCTCGCCGGAGAAGGGGTCCTGGAGCCCGATGCGCCAGCTCTTGCCGTCCGGCCGCTTGCCCACGACGTAGACGTTCCCCCCTAGGTCGACGACGGCGCCCTTGGCCTTGGCCGAGCGGATTATGTCCGCCACCTGGTCCGCGGCGAAGCCCTTGGACGTCGATCCCAGGTCGAGGGCCATCCCCTTGCGCTTGAGGAACACCGTGCCCTTGGAATCGTCCACGACGATATCCTTCCAGCCGATCAGGGCCCTCGCCGCGTCGATCTCCTTGGGGGAAGGAAGGCGGGCGTGGTCGGTCCCTATGCCCCAGAGCTTGACGAGGGGGCCGACGGAGGGGTCGAAGGCGCCGTCGGACCAGGAGGACAGCTGGAGGTCCCGCTTCAGGATGGCCATGGCGTCAGGTCCGACCTCCACCCCCGAGCCGCCGGCGGCGGCGTTGACCGCGTCGATCCGGCTGCCCGGCTTGTTCACCGAAAGTTCGTCCTCGATGGCCGCGAGCCTCGCGAAGCAGTCGTCGAGGAGCTTATCGCTGCCTCCGACGATCCTGATAGTGCAGAAGGTCCCCAGGACGTAATTGGACCTCGAGATATCCTTCGGCGCCGAGGCGGCGCAGGATGAGAAGGCCAGGGCGAGGGAAGCCGCCAGGGCGGTGACGAGTAGGGCGCGCGGTTGCTGATTCATCGTTAGGGAAGTATGGCCGAAAGGTCGAATCGAATCAACGCGGCCCCGACTCGCGGCCGATCTCCGTCTCCTCGCCGTGGCCCGGAAATACCCGGGTCAGAGGCGGCAGGGCGAAGAGTCTCCCGACGCTCAGCTCCAGGGCCTCCGGGTCCGAGTCGAAGCAGTCGGTGCGGCCGAAGCCGTCCCGGAAGAGCGTGTCCCCCGAAAGGAGGGTCGCGCCGGCCTCGTCGTAGAGGCAGACGGAGCCGGGGGAGTGGCCGGGGGTGTGGATGACCTTCAGGGCCGTCCCGGGGACCGCGTCGCCGTCCGCGAGGAGAATGTCGGCCGGGGGGAGGGTGCGCCATTTGCTCTTGAAGTAGCCCGGAGCCCCGATGGAGGCGAAGAGCCTGCGATTCGAGTCCTCGCCCCCGGGGCCCAGGTAGCCGGCGTCGGCGGCGTGGATGGCCACCGGGATCCTGCGCCCCCGGGCGGCGAAAGCCGCGAGGACCTCCGGGATGGCCCCGGTGTGGTCGAGGTGGCCGTGGGTAGCCACGACGATATCGGGCGCGAGGCCCTTCGAATCGAGGAATCCGACGATGCGCTGCCCCTCGTCGCCGGGATCGACGAGGACGCAAGCGCCACCCGATACGACGACGTAGGCGTTCTCGCCGATGGGTCCTACCGTGAGCCGCTCCAACATGATAGGCTTACGGTACTCCCTCGATCAGGAGAGCATCAAGCGTGCTCCTTCCAGTCTACGCGGCCCTCGCCGCGGCCCTCGCCTTCTACGTCCTCGTCCCCATAGCCGGAGCCTTCGCCCTGCGCTCCCAGTGGCGCCGCTTCCGCCTAATGGTATCCCGAGCGGCGACGACTCCCGAACTGCGCTACAAGGACCTCGCGGCGGCCGAGAGCTCCGGGGAAAAACGGCTCGGCAGGTATACGCTCCGCGGCACCATCGAGGCTATAGAGGGTTCCAACCAAGTGTGGATCAGGGGGGCGGGGGTCAGCGCCTTGGCCGACCTCTCGCGCTCGCCGCTGTACGTCCTGTCGCCGAAGCCGGAGTCTGGCCTGGACGAGGCCGGCTCCATGAGCCGAATTAAGTGGAAGTCCCTCTCGGCCCTCGCCGAGGGGACCGGGGTCCTCGTGGCGGGCGAGCTCGTCCTGGAGGAGGGGAAGCCCATATTCGTGGAAGACCCCGAGGAGGGCCTCCTCGCGGTCTTCCACGAGGGGGGCGAGGAGCTCCCTCCGACCCGGCTCATCGCAGCGGGGAGGGCTCCCAACGAGTACTGGAACTACCTCACCCCCATGTCCATGGCCGCGGGGCTCGTCGCGGTCAGCGCCATTCTCCTCGTCTTCAGGGCCTCGATGTTCCCGACCCTGCGGGCCCTGGTCTTCCTGGCGGGGGCTGGGCCGGTGCTGCCCCTCGCCCCGCCGGGCCTAGCTTTCTTCCTCCTCTATAGGAAGCTCTGGAGGAAGGCCCTCGCGGCCAGGACCGAGCGCGACCTCCTCGCCATGGAGGGATCGACGGCGGAGCGCAAGGCCGAGAGGGACGCTCGGCTCCTCGCCGTCGCGGCTGGCCTAGCCCTCGCCGCGGCGGTCCTCGTCAATTTCGTCCTGGCACTCATGCTCTGGCGCGCGGCCCTCTAGGGCGGCCCTTCACGACTCCGAGGCCTCGTCCTTCTTCTTGGCGAGACTGATCGATAGCTTGCGGCCCCTGAAGTCGTATCCGTCGAGGGCCGAGATCAGAGCCTGGGCTTTTTCCGGATCGACGTCGACGAACGAGTAGTTGTCGAAGGCCCGAACGTCGCCGAGGGACTCGGGGGATAGGCCCGCGACGTCGATAGCCAGATCGATGAGGATCCTCGGGTAGAGGCGCTGGCGCTTGCCCATCGAGCAGAAGAGGGTCGTCGCCTCGCCGGTGAAGCGCGGCCTGGGCGGGCGGCCCTCATCGGGGCCTTCCGACCTTGGGGGCCTGGGGCCATCGGGCCTGGGATCCCTGGGGGCATCGCCCCTCGGAGCCTTGGGCCCCCTCTTGGCATCCCTGGAGCCGATGGCGAAGCCCTGGTCTTTGGCAGGGTTCCTGGAAGGGGACCTCGACAGACCCGCGGCCCTGAGGATCAGAGCGGCTGCAGCGTACGAGCGCTTGGAAAAGGGGACCCTCTTACGGAAGGCCGCGCGGATCTCGTTGAGGGCGGCAGGGTCCGAGGGCTCTTCGAGCTCGGCGAGGATGCCGTCGAGGAAAGCGTCGAGAGCCTCTTGTGGGAGCCGCTTCGCGGCTTGTTCGCTAGGCACGTATGACTCCTTGCAGCGAATTTTGCTTATTTTGTACGAAAGCGGCCGACGCCGCAAGCCGCAAAGTCACAAAGCTTCATCATGGACAGCCAGGGGCGCATCCTGTAGAGTCGCAGGTATCATGAATAGCCACCCTCGGCTTCGGACTCGTATACCTTCGGCCATCTTCGCGGCTTCGTTCCTGCTAGTCGCCGCGGCCCTGGGATGGGGGCAAGCCTCCCCGCAGAAGGTCCCCGGCGCCTCCGCGAGTCCCGTCCCCGCCGCCAAGGCCGCCGCGCAAACCTCGGCGCCGCCCATCCTCGACGACGATCCCTCGGGCCTCCTCGGCCTCTCCCTGGGAGAATCCTTCGCCCGATTCGGCCCTCCCTCCTCGGTCAACGCCCTGCGGGGAGACGAGAGCTGGCAGGACGACGTGGCTTTCGTCTACGGCGTCGGATACACTCTGTTCATGTACGGCGACCGACTCTGGCAGATACGGTTCGCCAAACCCTACGTCGGATCGATCTTCGGCCTGTTCATAGGGGACGGAGCGGACAAGGCCCTCTCCATCCTCGGCCAGCCCTACGAGAACGGCCCCGGGTACCTCGTGTACCGCCTGCCCTACAAGTCCTACCCGGTGCGGCTCAGGCTGGCCCTCCAAGACGAGCGGATCGTCGACGCGTACCTCTTCAGGGCCGACTTCTAGGACAAGGAGAAGACGCATGCCCCTCGTCTGCCTCTCGCTCACCGCCAAGACCATCGCCGAGGATCTCGCGGTCCTGGAACGCTATCGCGACCATATCGACATCGCCGAGCTGCGCGCCGACCTCCTCGATCCCTCCGAGATCTTCTCCCTCCGGGACTTCCCCTCCCTGGCGGGGCTGCCCTGCATCCTGACGGTCCGCAGGAAGAGCGACGGCGGCGGCTTCGCCGACGGCGAGGGGCAGAGGCTCGTCATCCTCGCGAAGGCCATCGCCTACGCGAGGCCGGACAAGAGCGCCAACTTCGCCTACGTGGACTTGGAGAGCGACTTCCGCGTGTCCTCGATCGAGGAGGCCTGCCACACCTTCGGGACGCGGATCATCCGCTCGCGCCACGACATCGAAGGAATGCCCGGCGACCTAGACGAAGCCTGGACCGAGCTCGCCCTCGAGCCCCACGAGATACCCAAGCTCGCCGTGACGCCCAAGAGCGCCGCAGACTTCGCCGCGTTCTTCAACTGGGCGACTTCGCTGCCCCGAGGAGAGCGCATAGTCGTCGGGATGGGAGAATACGGCATACCGAGCCGAATACTGGCCGACCGGATCGGCTCCTGCCTCGCCTACACCAGCGCGGTCAAGGCGGGCATGCCCCTCGCCGCGCCCGGCCACCTCGACCCCCTGACCCTGCAGGAGACCTACAGGTTCCGGGAGCTCGATAAGGAGACCGCCTTCTACGCCCTCGGCGGCGGGCCCAGGGTCCTGGGCTCCGCAACCCCCCGGCTGCACAACGCCGCGTTCAAGGCCGCGGGCATCAACGCGGTCTATGTGCCCTTGCCCTCGAACGACGTGCCGACATTCTTCGCGGCCCTGGAAGCCACCGGAGCCCGGGGCGCGGCGGTCACCATCCCGATCAAGGAGCCGATCTGCGCGAGCCTGACGAGATGCTCCCCCGAGGTCGACGATATCGGCGCCTGCAATACCCTGGTCCGCGGGGACGACGGGTGGACGGGCTACAACACCGACGCGGCGGGCTTCGAGCGGGCGCTCATCGAATTCCTCGGCCGCAGGGACCTCCGGGGGTTCGGGGTCACCCTCGTGGGGGCGGGGGGGGTGGCGAAGGCCATAGCCCACGTACTCTCGGACTTGGGCGCCAACGCCCTGGTCCTCAACCGGACGGTATCCAAAGCCCGGATCCTCGCCCATCGCTACGGCTTCGCCTACGGCACCTGCAGCGAGCACTCTACGGAGCTGGTCGCGGACCACTCGGACCTCATCGTGCAGGCCACCACCGTCGGGATGGAAGGCGACCTCCAGGAGGATCCCCTGGACTGGTACGACCTCACGGGCCACGAGGCGGTCTTCGACATAGTGTACCGCCCCGAGCGAAGCCTCTTCCTCGAGAGGGCCGAGGCCGCCGGCTGCAAAATCGCGAACGGGTGGAAGATGGTGCGCTATCAATCCGCCGCCCAGTTCAAGCTCTGGACCGGCCTCGAGCCGCCCGAATGCTATTTCGAGTAGAGGTGAGACATGCCCAAATCAGCCTTCGTAGCCATCGCCGGAAGGCCCTCCGCCGGCAAGTCGACCCTGCTCAACGCCCTCTGCGGCGCCAAGGTCTCGATCGTCTCCCCGGTGCCCCAGACAACCCGCAACACCGTGCGGGGCATCATAAACCGGGAGGAAGGCCAGCTCGTCTTCCTCGACACCCCGGGCTACCACATCTCGGACAAGAAACTGAACCTCCGCCTGAAGGGAGTCTCCGAGGAAGCCTTCGCCGACGCGGACATAGTCCTCTACCTGATCGACGCCACGAGGAAGGCCGGGCCCGAAGAGGAGGCCGTGGCCGCGGTCCTGGCGCCGACCTCCGGCAGGCTCGTAGCCGCGATCAACAAGATCGATTCCCCCGAGGCCGACGCGGCCGCGGCCGCGGGCTTCGTCGCCTCCAAGTTCCCCCGAGCCCCGATCCTCGAGCTTTCGGCCCTGCGGAGCTCGGGCCTGGACGAGCTCGTCGCCGTCCTTTTCTCGAAGGCGGACGAGGGACCGGCCTGGTACCCCGAGGAGTACTACACCGACCAGGAGCCGGTATTTCGCATCGCCGAGATCATCAGGGAGAAAGTATTCCTCCACACCAAGGACGAGCTGCCCCACGCGGTCTACGTCTCGTACGTCGACTCGTCCCGCGGCGAGAGGGACAGCCTCGTCGCGAGCTACGACCTCGTGGTCGAGCGGGAGTCCCAGAAAGGCATCCTCATCGGCAAGGCCGGCTCGATGATCAAGCGCATCCGAGAGGAGGCGGAGGCCGACCTCGCGGAGCTCTTCGACTACCAGATCAAGCTCAGGCTCGCGGTGCGGGTCGATTCCGACTGGAAGAAGAACGACAAGAAGCTGGAGAAGCTCATCTTCTGAGGTGCTGCCGGAGGCTCCTTTTCGGGCCCCCGGGCCCGGTCGATCATTCCTGGCTCAGGTAGACGAAGGAGTCGAGGAGCTCGACGAGGGCGGAGCGTTCCCTGTCGCGCTCCTCCGCGGAGCGGCAGGAGAGGACGAGGGAGAAGAAGGCCCGGTTCCCATCGTAGTACGCGATGGCCTGGTAAAAGCCTTTCCCCGGCTCCTCGAGCTCCCGCATGGCGAAACGGTAGCCCAAGCCCGGAGCGTAGTCCTTCAGGTCCCGCACCTCGACCCCGGCATCCGAGGCGAGGAGCGCGGCCTTCTGGGCCGCCAGGAACTCCGCAAACGTGCCGGGATTCCCCGGATCCCGGTCCTGGGCCACGAGGGAGATGCTGAGGCCGAAGGGCGAATAGCGCTCCCCGGCCTTGCGGAACAGGGCGTCCACCCCCGCGGGCGGAATGGCCTGGGTATCCCGCACCCATCCGCCGGGGGTGGCGACGAGGAGGCCCCAACCGTGGCCGGAGATCAGGCCTCCCTCCTGCCCCTGGGCGGCCAGAAGCGCGGCGGCGCAGATGAAAGCCAAGCAGAGCGGCGTCTTCGCGCCCATAGCACCCCTTCTGAAGGTAGGATCCCGGCGGCGGCGATGCCCTCCGAGGCCCCCTTAATACTCGATCGGAAATGCATTATACTGCAAACATCTTCACTACACCGAGCGGTACATGGAATTCCAGGAACTCAATCTCCATCCAGATTTAATGAAGGGCATCCAAGAAGCGGGCTTCACCACCTGCATGCCCGTGCAGGAGAAGGTCTTCTCCTACTCCCTGAGCGGCAAGGACATCTACGCCCAGTCCCAGACCGGGACCGGCAAGACGGCCGCCTTCCTCATCTCGATCTTCCAGCGCATCATGACCGATCCCGAGCTCAGGACCAAGAAGGCCCTGATCCTGGCGCCGACCCGGGAGCTGGCCGTGCAGATCGAGGAGGAGTGCGAGAAGCTCGGCAAGTACCTCGACATCAAGGCGGGGTCCTTCTACGGCGGCGTGGCCTACGGACCCCAGGTCGATATGCTCCGGGAAGACGTGCAGATCATCGTCGGCACCCCGGGACGGCTCATCGACCTCCTCCAGCAGGGCAAAATGCTCCTCCAGGAAGTCCGCTTCCTCGTCATCGACGAGGCGGACCGGATGTTCGACATGGGCTTCATCGACGACATCCGCAAGCTCCTGCGCTACCTGCCCAAGGCCGAGAACCGCCAGACCTACCTCTTCTCCGCGACCCTCGGCCTCAGGGTCAAGGACATCGCCTGGGAGTACATGCGGGACCCCGCGGAGATCGCCATCGAGCCCGAGCACGTGACCGTGGACCTGGTGACCCAGGAGCTCTACCACGTCGGCTCCCACGAAAAGTTCTCCCTCCTCCTCGGCCTCCTAGACCGGGAGAAGCCCGAGAGCTGCCTCATCTTCTGCAACCAGAAGTTCATGGTCGAGGAAGTCGCCCGCAAGCTCAAGGTGAACGGCTACGACTGCGAGTACATCATGGGCGACCTGCCCCAGGCCAAGCGCCTCGAGGTGATCGAACGGGTGAAAGCCGGCGAGATCAAGATGCTCGTCGCCACCGACGTCGCCGCCCGGGGCCTCGACATCGACGCCCTCGCCCTCGTGATCAATTACGACGTGCCCGAGGACGCCGAGTCCTACGTCCACCGGATCGGCCGCACCGCCCGGGCGGGCAAGGCCGGCAAGGCCATCACCCTGGCCTGCGAGAAGTTCGTCTACGGCCTATACGGCATCGAGAAGTACCTCGGGAGCAAGATCCCGGTCATGCCCTTCGAGGAAGCGCTCCTCTTCCCCGACAAGAGCGCGGGCATGCGCTTCTCCAGGGACCGGGGCGGTTCCGGCCGAGGCCGGGACGACCGGCGCTACGGAAGCCAGGACCGGGGCAGAAGCGGAGCCCGCGCTGGCGGCGCTCGGTCTTCGGGGCCCCGGCGCGACTCCGATCGCGGGAAGGATCAGAGGCAGCGGCCTGCAGAGCGCCAGGGAGCGGAAAGGAACGACCAGCGGCAGCGCCCCGTCCCGGCGGGTGGGCGAGAGGACAATCCTTACGCCGTATCCCAGGACGAGCGCCTGAAGCAATACAAGGAGAAGTACGGCGGCCAGAATTCCGGCCGGAGAGGCCAGGGCGGCCGCCCCGAGGGCCAGAGGCCCGATCGCGGGAGACCTCAGGGGCGCCCGACGCCCCAGCAGGGCCAGGGCCGTCCTTCCGGCCAGGGGCAGCGGAGCGGCCAGAGCGGAAGGCCCCAGGGCCAGCGGGCCCAGTCCCAGTCCCAACGGGGCCGGGAAGCCCAGAAGGCCGCCCCCGTCCCCGCCAAGGCACAGACCAAGGTCGGGCTCTTCGCGAAGATCAAGGGGCTCTTCGGCGGAAAAAAGAAGGCCGACTAGGATCCCCCGCCCATCGCCTCATAAGGCGGCGCGGGGCCGCCGGTCCCATCGACCGGCGGCCCCGCGCCGTTTTTATCTCACATGAGCCTCAGGGCGGTCTCCGCGATCGCCTCGGCGGTCAAGCCGAAGCGCCGCTGCAGGTAGTCCTGGGTCCCCACTTCGCCGAACTCGTCCTTCACCCCGACGCGGGCGAACTTGGCGTTTACGCCCGCCTCGAGAAGGATCTCGGCCACGGCGCAGGACAAACCGCCCGAGGCCTGCCCGTTCTCGCAGGTTACGACCCTCCCGGTTTTCTTCGCGTCGGCCAAGAGCGCCTTGCGGTCCAGAGGCTTGAGGCAGAGGGCGTCGATGACCGAGGCCTTCACGCCCCGGCCGGCCAGGGTTTCCGCGGCCTTGAGCGCCTCGCCGACCATGAGGGCCCCGAGGGCGAAGAGCGTGACGTCCGAGCCTTCCCTGAGGACCTTGGCCGTCCCGACCTCGAAGCTCTCGCCGTCGGGGTACAGGACATCCACGGCTCCCCGGGGCATGCGCAGGTAGAAGCACCCGTAGGTCGAGGCGGCGATGCGAACGAAGGCCGCGAGGCTGACCTGGTCCGAAGGCTCGACGATAGTGAGGCCGGGGATCGCGCGCATGAGCACGAGGTCCTCGAAGGGCATGTGGGTGCCCCCGTTGAACTTCGCCGTGACCCCAGGGTCGGTGCCCATGAGCTTCACGTTGAGCTTGGCGTAGTTGGCCGAGAGGAAGAACTGATCGAAGGCCCGCCTCGAGGCGAAGCAGCCGAAGGTCGAGGCGAAGGGCACCCGCCCGGCCGCCGAGAGGCCGGAAGCCACGCCCACCATGTTAGCCTCGGCCACCCCGGCGTCGAAGGCGCGGTCGGGGAAGGCCTGGGCGAAGGCCGCGACTCCGTTGGCCTTCATTAGGTCGGCGTCCAGCACGACGATATCTGGGTTGGTCTTCGCTAGTTCTATGAGCGTCTGGGCGTAGACCGCCCGCATCTCGAGCCTCTCCATCTCAGCGCCCCTCCAAGGCCGCAATGGCCTTCTTCGCGTCCTCGGGCCCGAAGCTCATGCTGTGGCTGGCCACCTTGCCCTCGCCGAGGCTGAAGCCCTTCCCCTTTATCGTGTCCAGGATGATCATCGAGGGCTTCCCCACCTGGGCGACGGCCCGACCGATGGCCGCGTCCATCGCCTCCATGTCGTGGCCGTCGGTCTCCTGGACGAACCAGCCGAAGGCTTCCCACTTGGCCGCGAGGTCGCCGAGGCCCATGACCTGGTCGGTCGTCCCGTCGATCTGCATCTTGTTGTTGTCCACGAAGGCGACGAGGTGGTCGAGCTTGTAGTGGGCGGCGAACATAGCGGCCTCCCACACCTGCCCCTCGTCGCACTCGCCGTCCCCTACAACGCAGTAAACCCGGGACGATATGCCGCCCAACCTGTTCCCGAGGGCGATGCCGCAGGCCGCCGAGAACCCCTGGCCCAGGGAGCCGGTGGTCATGTCGATCCCCGGCGTCCGGTTGCGGTCGCAGTGGCTCGGGAGCTTGGTCCCGCCGACGTTGAGGGTGAGGAGCCACTCCCGAGGGAAGAACCCCTTCAGGGCCAGGGTCGAGTAGACGGCCGGCCCCGCGTGGCCCTTCGACATGACGAGCTGGTCCCGGTCCGGCTTGCGCGGGTCCCGCGGATCGACGTCCATGCGCTTGAAATACAGGAGCGCCAGGAGGTCGACCACGGACATGGCCCCGCCGATGTGGCCCACACCCAGGTGACCGATGGCCTCGATGGTCATTATGCGTATCTCTTTGGCCGCGCGCTCGAGCTCGGCCACCTGATCCTTCGTCATGCTAACCTCCGGTGCTCGTCAGTCGATCAATGGGACGGTCACGGTCCCGTCGAGGAAGACCGTGGCCCTCGCGCCCCGCCCCTTCTCGGCGAGGGCCTCGTCGAAGGCCTCCTGCAGGGAAGGGCGCTTCGAGATGAAAGCCTTGCGAAGAGTCGCCTCGTCGAGGTCGCTGACCGCGCGGATCCGCGCCCCCGCCGCCACCTGGGCGATCTTGGCCGCCTTGTGGTAGCCCAGGCGGTAGCCCGCCCGGATTTTCTCCAGGGCCTCAGCCGGCGAGGAAGAGCTGCCGAGGAGCTCGATGTAGGCCTTGTCCCCGACGCCGTCGCGGCAGGACGCCACGAGGATGAGGATGCCGCCCTCGGCGAGGGCGAGGGCGCCATTGTCTATGGCCTTCTGCGACTGGTACAGGTCGATGTCCATGGGGTGCCGCGCGACGGAGACCACGATCTCTGCCTTCGCCGGCAGCTCCACCGCGAAGATCGAGTTGGCCTTCACGACCGCCGCGTCGAAGGAGGCGCGGATATCCCCGGCGAAGCATCCGGCTATGGCCTGCCTCTTGTCCAGGACGGTCATGATCGAGAAAACCTGCCCGGGCAAGAGGGATAGGGCGTCCTCCATGTCCTGGCTCACCGGGTTGTCCGCCAGCGCGAGGCTGCGGGCGCGGGGATCCAGGGCGAGGCGGTGGTTCGCCTCGATGGTCGCGAAGCCCGCCACCCCGGGCAAGAAGGCTTTCCGCCCTCCCGTGTACCCGGCGAAGTAGTGGGGCTCCACCGACCCGATGACCACGACCCGGTCGGCCTCAGTGAGCTCCCGGTTGAGGAGGATGGGCGTGCCGTTCCGCGTCCTTCCCAGGTCCACGAGACAGCTCGGGTCCCGCGCGTTGTGCGCCCCTATCCGGCCCCGGAAGCGCCCGTAGTGGGATCCGAGGATGAATCGGTACTCCTCCTCGGTCGGGGCGCGGTGGGCCCCGGTGGCCACCAGGAATCGAGCCCCCGCCGCCTCGAGCACATCGCCCACGGCGTCGAGGACCGCCGGCGTCGGCGTGGGCCTCGTCCCGTCGTTCACGATGACCAGAGGCCGCTCCGCCGCTTCGAGGAAGTCCGCCAGGGATGGCCCGCCGAGCGGCCGGGCCACGGCCTCCCGCACGGCGGCCGCGGGCGATCCCTCCTCGGGCCCGTTGGGCTCGGCCACGGCGAGGAGGTTCTCGTCGGGGATCTCCAGGTCGAGGTCCCGGCCGGAGTAGGGAACGCGCATCCTCATACGCCGCCCCTCTACCGGACCTGCTTCACCGCCCAATCGAGAGCCTCGCGGATCATCGAGTCGGGGGGGGATGCCACGTACCCGAGCCTCGAGAGGTCGTCGGTCAGCTTGCGGGATTCGGCTATGCTTCGCTTCGCGCTCTCGTGGATCTCGTCCCAGCTCAACTCGACCCGCGCCACTCCTTCCTCGATGGCCTTGACGCCCACGTCGGCGGCCTCTATGGCGAAGACCTCGGACTCGTCCATCCTCGCGGTGATGTCGTTCTCCGATATCCCGCGCTTCTCGGCGAAGTCGGCGATCGAGTGGGCGCACCGGATAGCCATGCCGTCGGTGATCTTCCGGGCCCTCACCAGGAGGGCTCCCTTCAGGAGCCCGGGGAAGCAGACGGAGTTGTTGACCTGGTTCGGGAAGTCCCCGCGGCCCGTAGCCACGATGTAGGCCCCCTCCTCCTTGGCCGCGTGGGGCCATATCTCGGGCACTGGGTTGGCGCAGGCGAACACGATCGCCTTCTTGGCCATGCCCCGCACCCACTCCCGCTTCACGGTGTCGGGCCCCGGTGTGGAGAGGGCGATGAGGACGTCGGCTCCCTTCAGGGCCTCCTCCTCGCTCGCGTAGCGTTTCGGGTTGGTCTTCTTGCACAGCTCCCACTTGCGGTAGTTGCGCCCGTCGCGCTCTATGTCCGACCTCCCGGCGTGGAGGCTCCCCTTCGAGTCGAAGAGGACCATCTTGTCGGGGTCCCCCCCGTCGGCGAGGATCAGCCGGGCTATGGTCGTGTTGGAAGCCCCGGCGCCGAGGAGCACGATCCTCGCCTCGCCGAGCTTCTTGCCCGCGAGCTTCAGGGCGTTCAGGAGGCCCGCCAGGGTCACGCAGGCGGTGCCCTGGGCGTCGTCGTGCCAGACGGGAATGTCGCAGGCCTCCCGCAGTTCGTCGAGGACCTTGAAGCAGTTGGGCTGGGAGATGTCCTCGAGGTTCACGGCGCCGAACGAGGGCTGCAGCATCTTCACGAAGTCGATGATCCTCTGCGGATCGTGCTTCCCGTCGGGGCCCCGCGAGTCAACGCAGAGCGCCACGGCGTCCACGCCGCCCAGGTACTTCATGAGGAAGGCCTTCCCCTCCATCACGCCCAGGCCGCCGGGAGGGCTGCAGTCTCCGTCCCCGAGGACCCGGGTCGAGTCCGAGACCACGGCCACGAGGTTGCCGCGGTTGGAGTACAGGAAGGAGCGGTCGTTGTCGTCGCGGATAGACGTCGACACCGCGGAGACCCCCGGGGTGTACCAGACGTTGAACCAGTTGAAGCCCCAGAGGCCACACTTGGGCACCGTCTGCATCTTCCCGCCGAAGAACTCGTGGGCGGCAAGGGACAGGCGCTTCAGGAACAGAGTCTGCGCCTTGGCCTTCTGGTCGGGCGTGAGGTCGTCGGGGAAAGCTCTGGCGAGGTCCTTGAGGCTCAAATCTAGATCCATCGATACGTCTCCCTTTCGCGGCCGGCCCTCGGTCGGGCCGGCCCAAAAATCAGCGCTTCTTTGGCGAGCGGAGGTTCCGCTCGTACGCCTTCTCCATCGCCTCGATCAGGGGAAGCCTCTTGCCGGCGAGGAAGCGCACCATGGCGCCTCCGCCGGTGCACACGTAGCCGTACTTGGAGAGGTCCGTGAACTTGGTCGCGGCGCTGATGGTGTCGCCGCCGCCCACGACGGTGTATCCCTTGGCGTCGGCTATGGCGCCCCAGATCTCCCTCGTGCCCTTCTCCCAGCGCTCGTCCTCGTACATCCCCGCGGGGCCGTTCACGAAGACCGAGCCCGCGGCCGCAATGCTCTTCTTGAATCGGGCGATGGTCTTGCTCCCCACGTCGGGGAAGAGACAGTCCCTCGGCAGCTCCGAGACGTCGAGCTCGGCGCGCGCGCCTCCGGACTCGTATGCCAGGTCCAGGGGGAGCACGTACTTGTCGCCCCAGCCGTCGAGGAGCTTCTTCGCCTCGGGGACGAACTGGTCGAGCCCCTTGTCCGCGAGGAATTTCCTCGTCGCGCCCCCCACGTCCACGCCTCGGGCCAGGTGCATCACGAGGCCGGTCACGCCGGCGGTCAGGATCTCGTCGGCCGCGCCGTCCTCCAGGACCTTGCGCATCATGTCGAAGGCGTCGGAGATCTTCGCGCCGCCCAGGACGTACACGCAGGGCCGCTTCGGGTTGTCCAGCACCGACTTGAGGGCCGTGTACTCGTCCATGAGCTGGATCCCCCCCGCGGTGGGCAGGAGCTCCTGGAAGGCCACCATCGAAGGGGCGTTCCGGTGCGCAGCGGCGAAGGCGTCGTTCACGTAGAGGTCCGCGAGGGGCGCCAGGCTCCGCACGAGCCAGGTGTCCAGCATCTCGTCGGCCTTCAGCTTGACGACGCTCTCGAAGGTCGAGATCTCCTCCGCCAGGTAGCGGAGGTTGCCGAGTACGACGGCCTCCCCGTTCCCCAGGGCCTTAACCGCCGCGATCGCGGCGGGACCGCAGACATCGTCGATGTACCCCACCTTCCTGCCCGTGAGGGATGAGAGCTTCTGCGCGTGCTCGGCCAGCGGTATGAGGTTCTGGTAGTCCAGGGTGTCCCCCTGGTGGGCGATCAGGGCGACCTTGGCCCCGCCGTCGAGGAGCTTGAGCAAGGTCGGGACCGTCTTCTCGATGCGGTTGGTGTTGACGATCCTCTTGGTCCTGGGGTCGATCGGCGAGTTGATGTCCGGGCGGAAGATAACCGTCTTCCCGCGGAGCTCGAACTCGGAGATCGGCCGTATCCTTAAGCGAGGTCCTTCCATTTCCCTATCCCCAGATACTCGTTCGTCTTGTTCGTGCCTTCGATACGGTCGCGCTGCATCTCCATGCAGGCCCTGATCCCATCCATTGTCTCCGGTATGGTCACCGATTCCTGGGGGATGTTGATCGCGAACATGATGTCCCGACCGCTCTTGACGACGGAGTCGGTCCACAGGCCTATCTCGTACATGTCGCCCCGGGGATTGCCCAGGTCGCGGGCGTACTTGAAGAGGCTCGCGTTGCCGAGGAAGCCCTCGTCGATGGACACGAGCCGGATGCGGGGGTGCTTCGCGAAGGCGGCGATCGCCTCCTCCACGGAGATGTCCTTCTTGGGCGTCAGCACGATGGTGATGATGTGGCCGTGGGTGACGGGGGTGTGCACGAGGATCCCCGTGGCCTGGACGTGGGGCATGATAGTCATGAGGTCCAGGGCCTGGTGGCTCGGGGCCTTGTCGATCTGCAAGGCGTTCGTGAGTCCGCGGTGGTAGTCCCCCGGGTCGGCCACCCGCCGGATTATCGTGATGGCCACCTTCTCCGCGCCCACGGCCCGGTCGAGGCAGTCGACCGCCCGGATGAGTCCGGTGGTGTTGCAGCTCGTGAGCTTCAGGAACTGCTTGCCCAAGCCTCTCTCGTAGTTCGCGTAGCCGTGGAAGAAGACATCGGCCACCGAGTTCTTCTCCCCGCCCTGGAAGATGGCCTTCTTGCCGAGCTTCTGGTAGAGCTCCTTGTTCTTGGCGCCGATGCCCGCGTTCGTGGCGTCCAGCATCACGTCGACCTTCTTCACTAAGTCCTCGAGGCTTCCCGAGACCGGGATGTGGCACTTCTCGAGATCCTGCAGCTTGTCAGGAGCCGCGGCGTAGAACGCGTAGGGCATACCCTTCTCGCGCAGGGCCCGCACCGACAGGGTCGGCGCCACGTCCGCCACCCCGACCAGCTCCATATCCTTCTGCAGCGCGACGCCGTCCGCCAGCCGCTGCCCGATCGTCCCGTATCCCGCCACGCCTACCTTGACCTTAGCCATAACCGCCCCCTTCATCGTCAGACTCCGGACTTCTCCCGGATGTACTTTCTCGCCTTGATCGCGTACTCGAGAGGATTCGCGAGGGCCGGATCCTGCTCCGCCTCCACCACCCACCAGCCCTCGTACTTCAGGGCCGAAAGCTCCTTGAAGACCGGCGCGAAATCCACGCTCCCGTCGCCGGGGACCGTGAAGGCCCCAGCCTTCACGGCGGCGAGGAAGCTCATCTTCTCGCGCTTGGCCCGCTCGAGGACGTTCGCGCGGACGTCCTTGAGGTGGACGTGCCTGATCCTCTTGCCCCATTTCTTGAGGACGGCCAGGTGATCCTCCCCCGCGAAGACGAGGTGGCCGGTGTCGTAGAGGAGGTACAGGAGCCCGCTGTCCGTGGACTCCATGAGCCTATCTATCTCCTCGGCCGTCTGGACCCCCGTGCCCATGTGGTGGTGGTAGGTCAGGATCATGCCCTTCTCTTTCGCCCTTTCGCCGAGCCGGTTCAAGCCCTCGCAGAGCCGCTTCCACTCGTCCTCGGTGAAGCGCGGCTTAGCGTCGAACACCGGGAGGTCCTTCCCCTGGATCGAGTTGCCCTGCTCCGCTGCCCCTATGACCCGGGCGCCCACCGCGTAGAGGAAGTCGCGGTGCGCGATGAAGGCCTTCTCGACCTCGGCGTAGCTCTTGGTCGTGAGGAACGAGGAGAACCAGGCGTTGCAGATCGTGAGGCCCCGCAGGGCCAGGGCCTTGTTGAGCGCCGCCGGGTCCTTCGGGTACTTGTTGCCCACCTCGCTCCCCGCGAAGCCCGCGAGGGCCATCTCGCTCACGCACTGCTCGAATGGAATCTGCCCCCCGAGCTCCGGGAGGTCGTCGTTGGTCCAGCCTATCGGGGCGATCGCCAGCCGCACCTTGCACCCGCTCATGTAGATCCCTCCTTAGAATTTCCGCGCCGCGGCGACGTAGGCTTTCACTTCCTCCGCCGCCTTGACCACCGCGGGGTTGTCCGAGACCTCGGCGGTCCCGACCCTCCACCACGAGTCGTAGCCCTTGGTCATGGACTTGGGCGTCACCTTGGCGTCGATCACAACGGGCCCCTTCTCGGCCAGGGCCCTCTTCACGGCCTCCCGGAACTCGGGCACGTTGCGCGCCCGCAGCCCCACCGCGCCCCAGCTCTCGGCGTTCTTGGCGAAGTCGACCTTCACCGCCGGACCCGTGAGCCAGCCCGTGGACGCCTCGCGGCTCCTCCACTCGTTGCCGAAATGGACGATGCCCTGGCTCGCCTGGAGGTTGTCGATGCACTGGAAGCCCGAGTTGTCGAGGACCACGACGATGATCTTACGGCCCTCCTGGACGGCCGTGAGGATCTCGGTGTGGAGCATAGTATAAGCCCCGTCCCCGACTATGGCCACGACCTCGCGGTCGGGCTCGGCGATCTTCGCGCCGAGGGCCGCGGCTATCTCGTAGCCCATGCACGAGAAAGCGTACTCCATGTGGTAGCCCCGGGAGCTCCGGGTGCGCCAAACGCGCTGCATGTCGCTGGGGATCGAGCCCGAGCCCGAGACCGCGATGGCGTCCTTCGGGAGCAGCCGGTCGTTCAGCTCGCCGAGGCAGCGGACCTGCGAGAGTCCCTCGGGCGGGTCCTCGGCGTAGAGCCGGTCGACCTCCTTCTCCCACAGCCCCCGCTCAGAGGCTATCGCTCCGCCCCAGGAAGATTTGTAGCCTTTGGCCGAGAGCCCCGCCGTGATCGCCGCCAGGCAGAGCTTGGCGTCCGCCACGATGGGCTCGGCGTTCATCTTGTAGGCGTCGAAGCTGGCGACGTTTATGCCGAGGATCCTGCACTCCGGATCCTGGAAGAGCCACTTAGAGCAGGTGGTGAAATCCCCGAGCCTCGTCCCCAAGGCCACGATGAGATCGGCCCTCTGGGCCAGGCGGTTGGCCGCCTGGCTCCCCGTGGTCCCGATGCCCGAGAGGTTGTACGGGTCGTCCCAGGCCACGACGCCCTTGCCCGCCTGGGTCTCCCCGAAAGGCACGTGGAAGGCGTGGCAAAAAGCGGCGAGCTCGGCCCCCGCCCCGGAGTAGCGGGCTCCGCCGCCGCAGATCACGAAGGGCCTCTCGGCGGCCGCGATGGCCTTCACGGCCCTGGCCACCTGGGCCTCGCTGGGGATCCTCCGCTCCACGTGGTGGACCCGCTTGGAGAGGAATTCCTCGGGGTAGTCGTAGGCCTCGCCCTGGACGTCCTGGGGGAGGGCCACGGTCACAGGGCCCGCGTCCGCGGGATCGGTGAGGACGCGCATCGCGTTGATCATGGCGGTCATCAGCTGCTCGGGCCTGGAGACCCTGTCCCAGTAGCGGCTGACCGCCTTGAACGCGTCGTTCGCCGTGACGTTGGAGTCGTAGGGCTGCTCGATCTGCTGGAGCACCGGGTCCGGCTGCCGGCAGGCGTAGCTGTCGGCGGGCAGGAAGAGGACCGGAAGGCGATTCGCGCTCGCGGTGCCCGCCGCCGTCACCATGTTGAGGGCCCCTGGGCCGATGGAGCTCGTCACCGCCATGATGCGGCGTCGGTCGCACTGCTTGGCGAAGCCGATGGCGGCGTGGGCGGCGCCCTGCTCGTTCTTGCCCTGATAGAAGCGCAGGGAGTGCCCGCCGGCGGCGAGGGCTTCGCCGAGACCCACCACGATGCCGTGTCCGAAGATCCCGAAGACTCCGGCGACGAATTTCTCCTCGACTCCGTCGTACTCGACGTATTGGCTATCGAGGAACCTCACCAAGGCCTGAGCCATCGTCAGCCTGACGGTTCTCATGTCTGCTCCTTACGCGTACAGTCGGCTCATCTCGAGCTGCCGGCCTTAGTTAGTGCTTTCCCCGTTCGGACGGCGGGGCCCAGATATCCGCGCCGGGGCTCATCACCCACGCGTGCTCCGGGACGAAGATAGGATAGGGCGAGCGATACCGCTTCCCGTCGAGGTGTCGGATCACCCACAGGTACCACATCGCGTAGCCGGGGCCCGTAACCTGAGGATGCACCTGCTTCTCCCGGATGAGGACGGTGTCCCGGTCCTTGAGGATGTGGGCCTCGTCGCCGATAGCCGTGAGGCCGAAGCCCCCCGCCGGCAGGAAGCGGTAGTGGTATATCTCGGGCTGCGGATGGTGGTGGGGCGGGTAGCTCGACCACTTGCCAGGGGCGCCCACGACCTCGCCGAGGACGAGGTTGGAGACAGGCTGATTCGAGTCGTCGAACACCGTGCGCACGATCCTCGTGCTGGCCTCCCGCATCGTCCCCTTGCCCCGCTCCTCGCTCCGGCATTCCTCGGGCGGGAAGAAGCGGGCCGGGAAGTCCTTCGGGTTGTCGGTGCGGGAGACGCAGAGCTCGGCCCCCTTCGCACCGGCCTTCAAGGTCGCCTCCGCCCGGTCGGGGAGGAGCAGGACTGTCGGGGACTCGTCGAAGAGGCTGCCCCGCGAGGCTTTCTCCCTCCCGCCCGGCCAGGAGAACTCGACCTCGCCGCCCATCAGCAGGAAGGCCTTCTCGTCGGCCTTCCCCGAGCTCCAGGTCTCCCCGGGGCCCAGGGTGAGGATGCCGAAGTCCATGAGCATGTCCGCGTTGGGACCGCCGCGCTCCACCACGCTCTCGTAGCCGCGGCCGAAGGGTTCCGGATGTCGTATCTGCATAGCTCTACTCGGCGATCTCGGAGATCTTCACCGGCCGATGCTCGGCGAGGGATTTCTTCGCGGCTAGGGCCACGATGAGGTCCTGGAGCCCGTCCTCGCCGGAGACCGGCACCGGCTCGCCTTCGGCCACCGCGGCCACGAAGGCCTTCTCCTCGGCGACGAAGGCTTCCTTGTAGCGCTCGAGGAAGAAATACAGGGGCTTGTCGCCGATGACTCCGGCCTCTGTCGAGAGCTTCACGGTGCTCGGCGTGTCGTTGGCCGCCTCGGCCGAACCCTTGGAGCCGAAGACCTCCACGCGCTGGTCGTAGCCGTAGACCGCCTTGCGGGAGTTGTCGATGACTCCGATGGCGCCGTTCGCGAACTTCAGGGTGACGAGGGCGGTGTCCACGTCCCCGGCCTTCCCGATGCCGGGATCGACTAGCACGGCGCCCTGGGCGAAGACCTCCACCACGTCGCTCCCCGCCTGGAAGCGCGCCATGTCGAAGTCGTGGATCATCATATCGAGGAATATCCCGCCTGAGACCGCCACGTAGGAGACAGGAGGAGGGGCGGGGTCCCTCGAGCTTATCTTCACGATGTGGACCGAGCCGACTGAGCCGCTCTTCACGAGCTCGTGGATGCGGGCGAAGTTGTGGTCGAAGCGGCGGTTGAAGCCCACCTGCAGCTTCACTCCGGCCTTCTTCACGGCCTCGATGGCGGCCACGACCTTGGGCACTGTGGTGTCGACGGGCTTCTCGCAGAAGACGTGCTTCCCGGCTTTGGCCGCCGCGACCGCGAAGTCCGCGTGGGTGTCCGTCGAAGAGCAGATGAACACCGCCTGGATCTCCTTGTCCTCGAGGATGACCTTGGGGTCCTTGGATACGACGGGTACGCCGAGCCCCTTGGCCCAGGACTCGATCTGGGGAGTCAAGTTGACGTCCGCTATGGCCTTGATCCTGGCCTGGGGGACGAAGTACTTCAGGTTCTCAGCGTGCAACTTCCCGATGCGCCCCGCGCCGATGATGCCGAGGACGACAGAATCTGCCATGTCCAACCTCCTAGTGTTCACCTATATCTAAGCACTCTTTTGGAATTTCTGCAAACGTTTTCCTATATTCCCATACTAGCTTCTCCGTCGAGGCTTGTAAAGGCGTTCCCCCTCCTTCCCGGCGCCCCGGCGAGCCTCCGGGTTGGCGCCGGGCCGCGTCACAGGTACAGCTCCGGCCGCGCCGCCAGCTCCACCTTCGCGGGCCTACCGCGAAGCAGAGACTCGGATGCCGCGGCCGAAGCGGCCATCGCCGCGTAGCCGTCCCAGGCCGAGGCTCCGGAGAAAGGACGGCCCTCGACCAGGGACCCGATCCACTCCGCGAGCTCGGCGAGATAGGCCGCTTGGAACGGCGCCGTCCAGTCGCTCGTGACTTCGGTCCCGCGGAAGCCCTTCGATCGCAGGCGGGAGAGTTCGGGCTGGGCCGTGGTCGCGACCCCCAGCTGGCCGACGAGCTCCGCCGACACCTCGTAGCCGTAGTCCGCGCTCATGAAGAGCTCGGCCGAGCCGAGGCGCCCGTCCGCCATGGCCATCCGGACGAGGAGGAGGTCCCGGCTCTCATCGGGCAGGTCGTCCCGGGAGCGGAGCCCCAGGACCGAGACCTCGGCGATCTCGGTGCCGAGGAGCCAGCGCGCCGAGTCGAAGTCGTGCCCGGCGGAGTTGGCGAGGATGAAGGGGCCCGAGGAGTCGTAGGGTGTGCGCGCGTTGCGGTGGACCCCCTTCCACAAGAGCGGCCGGCCTATCGCCCCGGAATCGGCGGCGCGCTTCACCGCTCGGTGGCCGGGGTCGAAGCGCCGCATGAAGCCCACGGAGGCGAGCCTCGCGCCGGCTCTCGCCTCGGTTCGGACGACCTCCAGGGCGTCCTTCAACTCCGAGGCCAGGGGTTTCTCGCACAGCACGGGGAGGCCCGCGGCGATGCAGGATTCGACGATGCGGAAATGGGTCTCGTCCGGCGAGGCGACGAGGAGCGCGTCCACCGTCCCTGACGCGACGAGCTCCTCGGGAGTATCGTAGAGCCGGCCCACGCCGAGCTCCCGGCCGAGGCGCTCGGCCCGGTCTCGGTCGAGGTCCTGCAGGGCGACGAGCTCGCAGTCCGACACGGAGCGCGCCGCGTTGCGCGCGTGCTGGGAGCCCATCGATCCCGTCCCCACGATCCCGAGTCTGATCCTCCTCCGAGCCAAGGCTAGGCCTCCCGGCCGCGGGCCGGGAACTCCCAGGCCTCGCGCATGAGATCCAGGGACTTCAGTATCCCCGCGAGATTCTCCATCGAAAGATCCTCCATCTCGAGGCTCACCGCGCCCTCGTACCCAACCATCCGCAGCACCGAGGCGAATTCCTTCCACCACCTCGCGCCGTGGCCGTAGCCCAGGGCGACGTAGTTCCAAGTCCTCTCGGCGTAGCGGTCGACCGCGGCGGTATCCAGCACCCCGTCGACGTCCACGCGGCCCCTCTCCAGCCTCGCGTCCTTCGCGTGGACGTGGTAGAGCGCCCCGGCGGCGCCGAGGGAGCGGGCGGCGGCGATCGGGTCCCCGCCCATCCAGAACAGATGGCTCGGGTCGAGGTTCATGCCGACCATCGGGCCGACCTCGGCCCGGAGCTTGAGCAGCGTCGAGGGGTTGTACACGAGCTGGCAACCGTGGTTCTCCAGGGCGATCCTCTCCACGCCGGCCTCGGCCGCGAGCTCGACGGCGCGGCGCCAGTAGGGCAGCGCCACTTCGTTCCACTGCCAATCGAGGACCGCCGCGTTGTGGCTGGGCCAGCTCGTCACGATCCAGTTCGGCTCGGCGTCTCCGGGGGCGCCCCCCGGCAGGCCGGACATCATGACGATCTTCTTCACGCCGAGGAGGGCGGCGAGCTCGAAGGTCTTCTCGACCACCGCCCTGTGGGCCGCGCCCGTCTCGCCTGGAGCGAGCTGGTTCCCCGAGCAGTTCAGCGCCTCGATGGAGAGGCCGCGGGATCGTATCCCGTCGGAGAAGCGCGCCCTCGAGGAGGGGCTGCCGAGGAGATCGTCCAAGTCGAGGTGCGGGGCCCGCGACCAGTTCCCCGTGCAGAGCTCCAGTCCCTCGAAGCCCAGGGACGCGACCAGGTCGAGCATGTCCCCGAAGGGTAGACCCCCGAGGGAATCGGTCACGATCGACAGCTTCATGTCCTCCCCCTGTCCATCATCGAGTCGCGAAGTGCTCTAGGTCGGCGTTCAGCCTCTCGCCGAGCTCGCCGAGCTGGGTGGAGACCCGCTCGACTTCTTTCAGTCGCTCGAAGATGCCCCGGATGAGCGAATCGATCTCGCCCATGCGCTTCGTCGCCTCGGACGAGTCACCCTCGACCCCCGTCATCGCCTCCTGGATCGCCCGGTAGCTGCCGTGGATGGACGAAGAGCCTTCGGTCACCGCCCGCGAGACTTCCGTCAGGCCCTTCAGGGCCTCGGAGAGGCTTCCCCCGCCGGAGCGCAGGTCGTCCATGTCGGACATCGTCTCCTCGAGGGCCGAAGAGAGCTCGCGGTAGCTCCGGGAGTTCTCGGCGAAGGTCTCCGAGAGGGAGGCCCCCGAGCCGCTGATCTCGCCGATCAGGTTCACCACTCCGCCGAGCAGCGAGGATATCTTCTTGCTGTTCTCCGAGGTCGCCTCGGCGAGCCGCCCGATCTCCCCCGCGACTACGGAGAAGCCCGCCCCGGCCTCCCCCGCCTGGGCCGCCTCGATGGCCGCGTTCAGGGCCAGGAGATTCGTCTGGCTCGCTATGTCCGCGATCATCCCGCTTATCTCTTCGATGCTGTCCACGCTCTTCCACACCTCGGCGATGAGCTCGAAGGTGCGGTTGCTCTTCTCGTTCCCTTCCTCGATCTTGCCTTCGAGGGACGAGAGGGAGTCCCGTCGGCCGGCGATCCTCATGGCCACGGAATCCGTGGAGGAGATCATCTGGGCGACCGCGGCGCTCGAGGCCTCGATCATCGCCGACTGCCTGCCGATAGCCTCGTTGAGACCGTCCAACTTCGAGCCGATGTTCACGACGGCGTCGAGGGCGCCGTGGGCGCGGCCGTGCATCCCCTCGACCAGGCTCTTCGCGTCCTCCGAGCTATACTTGATGCGGTCGCTGTCCTCCAGGACGGAAGCCGTAGCCAGGAGGAGGCTCCGCTTCGCCTCGACGTTCTCGGTGGAGACGGCCTTGGCGCTGTCCAGGGAGCGCCTCAAGCCCTCCAGGAAACCGTCGAAGTCCCTGGACAGCTCTCCGATCTCGTCCCGGAGATCCAGGCCAATCGAGCCGCGCAGGTCGCCGCCCCCGACTGCGGAGATGGCATCGGCGATCCTCCTCACGCCCAAGGCGAAGCGGCCGGTGAAGCGGAAGGCTAGGAAGAGGGCCGCCGCCAGGAAGAGGAGGACGATCAGCGCGGCGATCCGGGAGCTCCTCGCGTCTATGGCGCCGACCTCGGCGTCGATCGTCGCGTACTCTTCGCCCAGGGCCCCGAGGGAGAGGTTCATGTCCTGGGTGAATATGCCCAGGGCGCCTAGGAAGAGGTCTATCTGCCCCTTGGCCCGGGACCCCTGGCTCTTCTCCATCGAGGAGGCGGCGAGGGCCAAGCGCACCATGTCCGTCCCGTTCGGGTCGCCGAAACGCTCGGATATCAGGGTGGACAAGCCCTCGACCTGGGCCCGCAACTGGTCCCGGTACTCGCCCAAAGTGGGCTGGATGGCCATGATGGCCTCGTAGTCCCCCTTCACCGACTCGTTGAGCCCGGGCAGAGCCTTGAGCGAGCCCGCCGCCGCGAAGGCGGCGTCGGTGTCGGCGATGGCCTTGTCGAACTTGGCGGCCTCGTCGCCGAGGGGATTCCACAGGAGCCTCCCGGCCTCCAGGCTCTCGGCGAGCATAGCCTCGCGCAGGGAGGCCAGGGTCGACTGTTCGGCCCTGATCCTCGAGATGGGCGCGCGGATTAGGGAGTATATGCCCACCGAGGCGCCGAAGGCCGCGGATAGCAGGACGATGATTGCCAGGAGCTTGTTCCGAACCCTCATCCCAGCGCCTCTGGGGTATTCCCCGAATTACAGCAGGACCGGCACGCCTTTCTCTAGGGACTCCCGCATGGCCACCGCGAGGCGCGTGGCCTCCCGGGCGTCCTCGAGGGAGAGGGGACTCTTGCCGCCCGAGCGCACCGTCTCGGCGAAGGCGTTGGCCTCCTGCAGGAAGGCGTCGTTGAACCTGGCGAAGAAATCCGGCTGGCCGCGCAGGGAGCTCTTACCGCCCCGCTCGTCGACTACCGGAAGCGCCGCGAGGCCGCGGCCGCAGGTCAGGGCTCCGTCGGTCCCGGTGACCGACATCGTAGCCTCGTAGCCCCGGTGGGAGGTCCTGGAAACGTGGAAGGTGGCGAGCGCACCGTCGTCGAATTCCACTGAGGCGGCGGCGGTGTCCACGTCGCCGCAGGACGCGAGCCCGGGATACATCACCCGGGTCCCGAAGGCGCAGACCTTCGTCGGGCGGGCCCCTTCCAGCATCCACCGCACGAGGTCGATGTCGTGGATGCAGCAATCGAGGAAGATGCCGCCGGAAGTCGGCGCGAACTTCACGAAGAAGGCGCCGGGGTCAACAGGGTCGTGGGACTCCGCGTGGACGCGGAATACCCTCCCGAGTTCCCCCGAGCCGATGGCGCGCTTCACCTCGGCGTAGGCGGGATCGAAGCGCCGCATGAAGCCGATCATCGCGACCTGAGCCGGGCGCTTCCGCGCCACCTCGATCACGCGGTCGCAGGGCGCCACGTCCAGGGACAGGGGCTTCTCGCAGAACAAGTGCTTCCCCGCCTCGAGGACCTGGATAGCCTGGTCGGCGTGGAAGGACGTGGGAGTGACGAGCCAAGCGGCGTCGAGCCCCGGGTGCGCCAGGAGCGAGCCCAAGTCCGGGTAGGCCTTCGCGCCCAGGCTCTCTTCGGCCCATGCTCGCTCCGAGTCCACGGGACTGGCCGCCGCGACGAGGGAGACCCCCGGGACCCGCTTCGCGAGGTTCTCCGCGTGGCGCTTTCCGAGCCTGCCGAGCCCGACGATACCGACACTGATAGTTCGCTGCATCACTCGCTCCTTAAAAAAAGGGAGTACGGCCCATCGCGGCTGCCGTACTCCCCTAGTACAGAACCGCTGGGTCCTACTTGATCGACATCCTGAAGTCGAGCAGGGACTGGGCGTTTTCCTTAGTCATCATCGTGGCGCCCGAGTCGATGCGCTTGTCGACCTTCTGGCCGGCCTTGATCGCAACGGCCTTCTCGATGGCGATTCGGCCCATGTCGTAGTTGCCCTGGGCGATGGAGGCGTACAGGTCCCCGGCGAGGATGGCCTTGAGGGCGTCCTCGTTGGCGTCGACGCCGATCACCGGGATCTTCTTGCCAGCCTGCTGCAGGGCGCGGAGGGCGCCGAGCGCCTCCTCGTCGTTGCCGGCGAACACGCCCTTGATGTCCGGGGTGGACTGGAGGACGTTCTGGGTGACGGTGTAGGCCTTCTCGCGGTCGCTGTAGGCGGGCTGCTTGGAGGCGATCACCATGCCGGCGGCCTTGAGCACTTCCTCGGCGCCCTTGATGCGGTCGCTCATGGAAGGATTGCCGGGGGCCCCGTCGAGGAGGATTACCTTGTCGCCCTTCTGGAGCTGGGACGCGAGGGCCTTCCCTCCGACCTTTCCGGCGGAGATGTTGTCCGTGCCGATGAAGGTCACGTAGTCTTTGTAGCCGGCGGGCATCCCCGTGTCGACGAGGATGACCGGGATGTGCTTCTTCTTGGCCTGGTTCAGCACGTTGATGGAGGCGGCGGGCTGAGAGGGGCTGAAGACGATCACGTCCACCTTCTGGGAGATGACATCCTGGACCATGTTGATCTGCTGCTCGACTGCATCCTCGGTGGGCGGCCCGAGGAGGACGAGATCGACGCCGGCCTTGTCGGCGGCCTGCTGGGCCCCCGCGGCGACTATCTTCCAGTACTGACTCGACAGGGTCTTGAGGACCATGCCGACCTTGAGTTTCGGGGCCGCGACGGCCCCACCGCACACTACGAAGGCGAAGACGGCGGCCATGAGAATGGCTGTCAACCTTTTCTTCTGCATACACCCTCCTATGAGCAGATCGATAACCGGGACCAAGCCCGGAACGAAACCCTAAAAGCGCATCACTTCATGACTTTTTGTCGGAGGACGTCGATGTACACCGCGAGGATTATCACCGCGCCGATGGCGAAGGTCTGGTAGTTCGAATCTACGTTGAGCAGGTTGAGGCCGTTGCGGAGCACGGCGATGATGAGGACGCCGATGATGGTGTTGCCGATGGTGCCGACGCCTCCGAAGAAGCTCGCGCCGCCGATTATGACCGCCGCGATGGCGTCGGAGTCGTAATCCTGGCCGGCGAGGGGGTAGGCCGCGTTGACGCGCCCCACGAGGACGATGCCCGCCAGCGCCGCGGTTATGCCGCTGATCGTGTAGACGAGGTTGAGTATCTTGTTGACCTTGATGCCCGAGAGGCGGCTCGCCTCCTTGTTCCCGCCGACCGCGTAGATGTAGCGGCCCGTCGCGGTCCGGGTCAGGAAGAGGTACATGACGACGTACAGCACGGCTACGAGGAAGAGGCTTATGGGCAGGGGCCCCAGGTAGTTGTTGCCGATGAACTGCACGGGCTCGGGGAAAAGGCTGATGGGCGCCGCGGCGGTTATTACCAGGGCGACGCCGCGGGCCATCATCTTCATGCCCATCGTGGAGATGAACGGGTGGGGCAGGCTCATCTTCGTCAGCATGATGCCGTTCAGGAACCCGAGGAGGGCGCCCACGGCCAGGCAGATGAGCATCGACAGGTAGGGGTTGACCCCGTGGTTCACGCAGACCACGCCCATCACCATGGTGGACAGGGCGAGCACGGAGCCGACCGAGAGGTCGATGCCCGAGGTCAGGATCGCCAGGAACATGCCGATCGATATTATCGCGCTCACCGCGGCCTGGGATGCGACGTTGGTCAGGTTGTCTACGCTCAAGAATCGAGGCGACAGTATTGTCATGATCAGAGAGAGGAGCAGCAGGCTGATGAGCACGCCCAAGCTGTACATATTCTTCCTAGGCTTCTGCTTCTTCGTGACATTGTCGGGCCCAGCGGCAGCGACAGCACTCTCTTGCGACATCGCCGTATCTCCTTTATTCCCCATTTATGCGCTCTTTCCTTCGGCGGCCTCGGAGAGGCCCGAAGCCGCGTACAGGATCTTCTCTTGGGTCGCCTCGGCGTGGTCGAACTCCGCCGTTATCCGGCCCTCGTGCATGACGATGATGCGGTCCGCCATGCCCAAGACCTCGTCCATCTCCGAGCAGATTATGATCACCGCGGCTCCCCTCGCGACGAGGTCGTTCAGGAGGTTGTACACCTCGACCTTCGCGCCCACGTCGATGCCCCGGGTCGGCTCGTCGAAGATGAAGATCTTCGCCTGGGTGAGGAGCCACTTCGCGATGACGACCTTCTGCTGGTTGCCGCCGGACAGCTGCCCCACCACCGAGTCGACGCTCGGCGCGCGGAGCCTCAGCTCCTTGGCGATCTTCTCGGTCATCTGATGGATGGCCCGGAGTTTTAGGAACCCCAGGCGCGTGTACCTCTCGAGCCGCACGAGGGAGGAGTTGAAGGCCACGCTCCTGATGAGTATGAGCCCCTGGTTCTTCCTGTCCTCGGTGAGGAAGGCGATGCCCGCGTCGATGGAGTCCCGCGGGGTGCGGATGCGGAGCTCCTGGCCGAAGACCTTGACCACGCCGCCGTCGATCGGATCGGCCCCCGTGATGGCCCGGGCGGTCTCCGTCCGACCGGCCCCCACGAGCCCGGCGAAGCCGAGGATCTCCCCCGCGTACGCCTTGAACGACACGTCGTGGAGCACGCCCCTGCGCTCGAGGTGCTCGACCGACAGGGCCTCGGCGCCCCTCTTCCCCGGGATTTTGGGATACTTGTTCGTGATCTCGCGGCCGACCATCAGCTTGATGATGTCGTCGACCGAGGCGTCGCCTATGTCCCTCGTCTCCACGAGCCGGCCGTCCCGGAGGACCGTGACCCGGTCGCATATCCGCTTGACCTCGTCGAGGCGGTGGGAGATGAAGATGACGGTCACCCCCTTGGCCTTCACCTGGGCGATGATGCGGAACAGGTCGTTGGCCTCGCGCTCTGAGAGGCTCGACGTGGGCTCGTCCATGATGATCAGCTTCGCGTTGGAGTGGACCGCCTTGCAAATCTCCACCATCTGCTGGTGGCCGATGCCGAGATCCCCGGTCCGCATCTTCGGATCGAGGTTGAGCTCGAGGTCCTTCATCAGCGCCTCGACCTCCTTGATCATCCTCCCGCGGTCGATGATATCCCCGTACTTGTGTATCTCCCGCCCCAGGAAGATGTTCTCCACCACCGTGAGGTGGGGCACCAGGTTCAGCTCCTGGTAGATGCAGGCGATGCCCTTGTCCATGGCCTTGAGCGGGGTCAGGTGCTCGAGCTTCTCTCCGTTGAACCAGATCTCCCCCTCGTCGGGGGAGTAGGCCCCGGTGAGTATCTTGATGAGGGTGGACTTGCCGGCGCCGTTCTCGCCGGTCAGCCCGTGGATATCGCCGGACACGACGTCGAAGCTCACGGAATCGAGGGCGAGAACCCCCGGGAATCTCTTCTTAACTCCTTTCAACTGAAGTAGCAAATCGCCTCGGTTAATGGACATCGCTCTACCTCAATATGGAAATGGATTGAACGCCCGATTTCTGCAAACGTTTTCAGAGAACAAAAACATTATCAGTCCACTTCCCAGATCTGTCAAATATATTTTCTATTCTTTTATTCGGACCTTGTACGGACCGACGAGCCAAGGGTAAAGTGACTCAGGATTCGCCATGATAAGCATCAAGGATATCGCCAGGCTCGCCGGGGTTTCGCCGGCCACGGTCTCGCGAGTCGTCAACCAGAAGCAGTACGTCAAATCGGAGATCCGCGAGCGGGTGCTCGCGCTGATAAAGGAGACCGGCTACGTCCCGAACGACGCGGCGCGGTCCATGGTCCTCAAGAGAAGCTTCACGGTGGGCATCGTGATCCCAGACACCTTCAACATGTTTCAGCGCCAGCTCTTCGCCTTCATCGAGCACTATCTCGAAAGCTTCGGCTACAGGACCTCGTTCTTCTTCGTCAAGCCCGAGCCGGAGAGCGAGCTCCACTGCCTGCGAAAGCTCAAGGGCGAGAAGCTCGACGGGGTCATAATGCTGTACGAGGTAGGGCACCCGGACTTCTTCGCCTACCTGAAAGAATCCGGCCTCCCGGTGGTCCTGTGCACCTTCGACCGGGCGGAGCTGGGATTCGCCTCCATCCACGTGAACGAGATCGAGGCCGCGCGCACCGCCACGCAGTACCTCATCGGCCTGGGGCACAAGAAGATCGGGCTCCTCTCGGGCTCGTACTTCTCCTTCGCGGAGCAGCGGGCGGAAGGCTACCGCGCCGCCCTCGCTGCGGCCGGGATAGACCTCGACCCCTCCTGCGTCGTCCGCGCCCCGTTCTACAACGCCGACGAAGGGCGGAAGGGCATGAAGAAGCTCCTCAGGAGCGCCCGAGGCCTCACGGCGATCTTCGCGGAAACCGACGAGCTCGCCATCGGGGCGATGCGCGCCCTCTTCGAGGCCGGGCTGTCGGTGCCCGAGGACTTCTCGGTGGTCGGCTTCGACGACATCGATATCTGCCCCTTCCTCTCCCCGGGGCTGACCACGGTGCGCCAGCCGATCAAGGACATGGGCTCGGCGACCGCGGAGGCCATGTCGATCCTGATCGCCGGGGAGGAGCCCACGCCCTGCGCCTTCGGCTACGAACTCGTGATACGGGAGTCGACCGCCGCGCCGCCGGCCAGGAGGAAGAAGAAGAAATCCTAAGCGTCGCGCCCCGCGCACCAGTGCGCGTAGACGATGGGCGCCACGCCCGAGCGGCGGGCGAGGGCGGATATCGCCCCCTGGAGGAGACAGTACTGCTCCTCCGTCGCCACGAAGCCCTGGTTGATCGTCGCCGGTATCTCGACGGAAAAATCCGAGTCGACGAGTTCGTCGATGATGCCCCTCAGGGGCTTCAGCGTCGTGGCGTCCAGGGGAACGTGGAGGAAGGGCCGCACGGCGTCCTGCCTGCAGCGCTCTGACGCGTCGATAGCCATGAACAAGAGGTCGATCGTCCTGAAGGCCGCCCCGTAGCTGAGCTTCATAGGCCTCTCCGGGACCGCCGAGCGCCAGGCGCGCGCGAGGTCCTCTCCGGTCCTCCGCACCAGGATGTCGTACTGCTGCTGGTTGATGACGTAGCGCGCGCTCCTGGCCATCCTGGGAACGCTCTCCTCGGCCCAGCTCCGATACGCGCCGAGCAGCTCGGAGCGCTTCCGGCTCAGAGACCTGAGCCAAGCGCCGGCGGCGGACTCCCGGGCGACCTCCGCCGCGTCCCGGTCGACCCGGGGGAAAGCGAAACCGCGCCCGAAATCCGCGAGGGCCTGCGCGATGGACTCCGCGTCGCGAGAGACGGCGTCGCGCTCCGACATTCTCACTCCTTCTCCACGAAGCGCCTGGCGCTCTCGTCCGGGCCGATGTACTTCTTCCGGTCGTGCAAGGCAACCCAGTAGGCTACGTTCCCGTCCTTGGCGCTCAACCTGAGGCCCCAGCTGCCGGGCTCCTTGGGGAATTCCTTGCACAGCTCCCGTATCCCCGGCCCTCGGATCTCGATGGAGTCGGTCGTCCGGCCGTCGGGGTGATCGATTTGCACGACGGCCTCTCGCCCCTGGACGTTGATGAGGAGCTCCAGCCTGACGGGCCGTTCGTTCATTGCGAAGGCCACGCTGCTCCGGTTCTCGCCCCCGGGGAAGAGCCTCCCCTGATCCACGTCGGAAGCATAAGAGTCGGAGCACGCCGACAGGAAGGCCGACAGGAACGCAGCCACCGCGGCGATTCCGACCCCGCGAGAACGCATGACCCACCTCGCCCCGACCGAAGACACGATCCCTCCCTTAGCCGGCTCCTCCGGCCGCCTCCGCGTCGCCCGACTCGGGAAGCGCGAACCTCCCGACCTCGCAGGCGTCAGTGAAGCCGAGTTTCTCGTACATAGGCTTGCCCATCGAAGTGGCCTGGAGAATGCAGGCCCCGGCCCCCCGCCGCTCGAGCTCGTCCAAGACGGAGCCGGCGATCGCCGCGCCGTAGGAGCGACCCCGGGAGGCGACGTCGACGGCCACGAAGTAGAGGCCGCCGCATCCCGACGCGTCCAGGTAGCCGCAGGCCGCCGCGGCAGGAGCCCCCGTGGCCTCGCGGCCGAGGAGGCAGAAGGCCCTAGACGGGTCCATGGCCGAGAGGACCTGGGCGAAAGGCCGGGCGGTCCCGGGCGGCGTTTTAAAAAGATTGGCGGTCACGAGGGAGGCGAAGGCCGCGAAGTCCTCGTCCCGATCGACCAAGGAGAAGGAAAAGCCCGGCGGAGAAGGCGAGCGCCGACGGCCCTCCATCTCGAGGTACATTCCCCTGGTAGTAGAGACCATTCGGAATCCCGCGGCGAGGAGCAGCGCCTCGGCATCCGGAGGATACGTCGTGGGCCCCGTCGAAATTTTATTCGGTAGCCTTCCCTCAGATATTCCGACCATCAAGTCGGAACAACCATCGCCGGCCTCGAGCTTGAGGGCGAAGACGGTGTTCGCCCAAGGAGATGGTTTTAACGACACGACGCTGTAGCGTTCTCCTCGAAAGCATGCCTTGCCGACCGACCGAGCGGAAAAGTCGTATAGTTCATATAAATTTTTATCTATAAATTGAATAAGATCGCCACTGGCTTTCATTAAGCCTTCCTATGGGGATACTCGGATTTTATTTTTAACACTATATGGCGAATTTGGTGAAATATCAAATTATCTTAACCGATCTCGCCGGTGAACGTTGGCTCATGGCGCCCAAAGGCGAAAAACCTGGGGTAACCCCTCGTCGCTGCGGGGAATGAGTCGCCGTGGAGAGGGATCGTAATCCCCCCGGTGGTCCGCAGCCTCCCTCTCGGTTAAAAAAACCTCCCGGCGGCGCATGCCACGGGAGGTTGAGCTCTAGGCGTGGCGGGCTATTGCCCGCCAATATCAGCTAGCTCCTGCGGCTTTGACGCTCGCGTGAGCTGTCTGCTTGGCCCTCTTGTTCTTGTTCGCCTCGAACATTCGCTGCATGAAGCAGAAGAGGAAGACGAGGAAGCCGATGGCGATACGGGTCCACCAGCCGTTCAAGGTTCCCTGGAAGACGATGAGCACCTGGATCGTCCCGTAGACGAGGACGCCGAGGACCGTTCCCAGGATGCTGCCGACCCCCCCGGTGAGGAGGGTTCCGCCGATGACTACCGTCGAGATGGCGTCCATCTCCATGTTCTGGCCGTTCAGGGCGTAGCCGGAGAGGGTGTAGAACGTGAAGACGATGCCCGCGAGGGCGGAGCAGAATCCCGAGAAGCCGTAGATGAAGATCTTGGTCCTGGCCACGGGAAGACCCATGAGGACCGCCGACTGCTCGTTGCCGCCGATGGCGTACACCGTGCGGCCGAATTTCGTCGACCGCGACAGGAAGATGCCCAACAGGACCATCACCAAGGCGATGACTACGCTCGGCGAGATGAAGCTCGTGCCCACGATGTCGATCTGGGCGTGAGCGGCGCTCTGCCAGAACTGGTTGTCGATCCCGATCGCGTCCACGCTGATGACGTAGCACAGGCCGCGCATCATGTATA
>Ga0268360_1000547_pt1 | contig 59105 bp, 66 predicted proteins | sample BioMet11_FD_192465 | JGI IMG/M metagenome (GOLD analysis project Ga0268360, IMG submission 192465) | Sewage microbial communities from Oakland, California, United States - Biofuel 11 (Illumina Assembly) | ecosystem: Engineered > Wastewater > Sewage > Unclassified | place: USA: California... | reverse complement strand
TTTGTTCTGGCAGGGTGTGATGCGCTGCTTGAGGGAACAGGAATAACGGTAGTATCACTCTATTTAGCAGATTCCTGGCGCCCTATGAAGATCGTTGCCATTTTCCAAGGCTGACAGGTTTCTTTAATAAACCAGAGATGACGGGGATTCTCCCCCGCCATCCTGCCGGCCGGCTTCATTCGGGCCGTTTTCATTCTCTAGGTATTCCAGTGTTTCCGGCAGCACAAGATACCGGTACCAGGTATGTGCATTTCTCCGCACCCAGATCTCCCTGCGGATATCCGGACTGATCGTGAGGGCCCGTAGTTCTTTTATGACGGTCCTGCACGAGTACGCGATATTTACGAGGTTGAAATCCAGGTATTTGGGACGCCGAACGGTGACAATGCTTGCCGTCCCTCCTTTGCTTACGACAAAGTGGAACGGGAACATACCCGGTGGCTCCAGCGCAAAGACCATAAATTCCTGTCCTGCGGCCCATTCCCGTGCTTCGGCAATCGACCGTTCGGGAGGGTTTTTGCCGGTCACGGTGGATCGCCCCCGCGTTTTCCGGACCCGGCCACCGGCTTTGCTGCATCAGAATCAAGCCCGGGGCTGTCCGGCGGTACGGCTGACGGGTCCCTTTGTCGGGATTCAGTCAGATGTCCGACATGCTGTACTGCCGCCGGTGTCGATCCCCCCGGGACCTTCCGGCAGCTGCCTGTTTTCGGGACGGTAACGCAGAGGAGTGTTGCCCGGTATATTCTTCTCTGCTCACCGTTCCGTCTTTTCTGTGGGGTTTTTTCCATTTTGTTTTCATCTCCTGCCACCGGCCCGGGATACACGGGAAATTTTGTACAGAGCTCCCGCTCGTTATACAGAAGTATCAGCAGAAGCCTGCCTTGCACATACCCGTCGTATCCCGGGCCGTGTGGCATATACCTGTTGGCAGGCCTTGGAGAAGTGCTTTGATTATGAAATGAAAAATCCGGGAATCCGGGCAAGTATTGCCGTCCGTAATGGAATACGGGCGCAAATTTTGGGTATTTTTTAGGAACAAAAATGTTCCCTGCAGGTCTTTTCCGACGAAAACGGTTTCTTTTAAAACGGGGACATCTCCGGCATCGGGTAGCTCCTTATATGGGAACCGAATGTCGGGGGAGATCTAAAAAGGAGGATATGGTTAATCCAGGGACAGGAACTCAGCAGGGGTCATGACCTGTACGCCGGAATCCCTGAAATGCCGGATGTTGCCGGTAACGATGGGTACTCCTTCATGACAGGCCACTTCAATAAACGGAAGATCCCCGGGATCCGGCACCAGAATCCTTAAGGGAACCGGGGTAATGAAAAGCCCTTCCTGCCCGATATATTCCATGAGGGACGCTACCGCATCCCCGGGAAATGAGAATTTTTTCCGGTTTAGCACTTCGCGATATTCGGAAAAAATCCGGGAATCAAGGATCAGCGTTACCTTTCCATTGACCACAAGATCAAGAATGCCTGCCGGGGCACCATGCGGGGAGAGCAGACTAAAAACAAGGATGTTGGTGTCAAGGACAATCCGGGTCACGATCGGTGAACCTGCATCTTTCGTACCTGGCTGATTTCTTTATCGATATCGGTTTTGGTAAGCCGGTCCGTACCGGTTTTGCGGGATTCTATCCGGATTTTTTCAAGGGCCAGTGCAGCGCGGGCTTTTCGTACGGCAAGAAGCGTGGTCTCAAGATCCTCTCCGGCAGTAATAACAACGGCCCGAGGTTTTCCGTTCACGGTGATTATGGATTCGGTCTCACGGCTGCCTTCCCAGAGGCGCGCAGGGTTTGAACGAATTTCTCGGCTGGTAATAAATTTCATTATCTGTCACCCGATATGTCCCTTATTTTGTCCTGCATTATATCCTATCTATTCCCCGGGATATATGAGTGACGGACATGTCATGCTTCAGGCGAAGTTACCTCTCACGGCTCTGCGGTTGGTTTTCCATGGGCTATTTTTACCCTTCACTGAATATACGGATCTCTCGGCAGTACGAGGGGAGGTTATTCCGGGTAAAAACCCACCATTATCTCATGGTGAATCCGGCAACTGTCGTAAAACCCCTGTTTTTTTAGATTTTACGCCGGACAAAAAAAACGACACCCATGGCACCACTGACGGCAGATGTTGAGCGGGGCAGGGCAGGAATACTATTGGAAAAATCCACCCTCGGATACGACCGGGACAGGGCCGGGATTTCAGGGGTCTGCAGAGGAATTTTGGGAATCGGGGCGCATATTGTGACAATTTTTTTGCATGACCGGTTCAACAGGGTGTTTTTACTCCACCGGACCGGGAGGGGGGAAAACCGGGGCTGTACCGGGGTTGTTTTTAACCGGGAAAGGGAAGGGTTCCGACCGGGTCCCGTCATTGCCGGTATTACCCGCATAGTGGCGACGAAATAAGGGGATATTTATAAAAGAAATTCGAAATACCTACAGAACATCTGATCAGGTATACATTTACACGAAACAGGCAAAATACCATGAAATACGTTGTCACCGGCGGCGCCGGTTTTATCGGCTCCCATATTGTCGAAGAACTGGCTGCCCGCAGCCACGAAGTTGTGATTCTCGATGATCTGTCAACAGGTACGAAAGAAAATATCGCATCCTTCCCAGGACGGGAAAATGTCACCTTTGCAGAAGGGAGCATCACAGATTCTCCCTTCTTAAAAAAAACCTTTGAGGGCGCTGACGGCGTCTTTCACGAAGCGGCAATTGCATCTGTCCCCCGATCCGTGAAAAACCCTCAGGCGACCCATGCGGTAAATCTCACCGGGACCTTTAATGTCTTCTCTGCGGCCCGGGACTGCGGCGTACGTAAGGTGGTATTTGCTTCATCGGCTGCAGTCTATGGGGAAAGCCCGGAGCTGCCCAAGCGCGAGGATCTGCCTCCGCAGACGCTCTCGCCATACGCGGTGGCAAAGCTTGCCGGGGAATATTATGGAGCCGTCTTCACCAAGCTGTACGGCGTACAGTGCACGGCCCTCCGGTACTTCAATGTCTTTGGCCCCCGACAGGATCCGCATTCGCCCTACTCAGGAGTTATCTCGAAATTCATCGACCAGACCCTGGCACACCGCCCGCTTACGATCTTTGGCGATGGCACCCAGACCCGGGACTTTGTCTATGTAAAAGACGTGGTCCAGGCAAATCTCCTTGCCATGGAAGGACGAGGAAGTACGGGCGGCATTTTCAATGTTGCCCTCGGCACAAAGATCAACCTGCTCGAACTTGCGGACACGATCCGGGAGATCACGGGAATCGCGGTCCCGGTAACGTTTGCTCGTGCGGCTGACGGCGACATCAAAGATTCCCTTGCGGATATTACCCGGGCCCGGGACGTGCTCGGGTATGCACCGGAATATACGGTACGGGCAGGACTTGAGAAGACAATTGAATGGTACCAGAGCGCTTGAGGGAGTAAGCACTATGAAAATTGTCACGGTTGTCGGCGCCCGGCCCCAGTTTATCAAGTGTGCCCCGGTCTCGCGGGAATTACGGAAAGAACACCAGGAGATCCTGGTACATACCGGCCAGCATTATGATCCTGATATGTCCGGTATCTTCTTTGAAGAACTTCATATCCCAAAACCCGACTACCACCTGGACGTGGGATCCGCATCCCACGGGAAACAAACGGGCGAGATCCTTGCAAAGACCGAAGAGGTTCTCATAAAAGAAAAACCGGACCTGGTACTCGTTTATGGCGATACCAATTCCACCCTTGGCGGGGCCCTTGCAGCAGCCAAACTCCATATCCCGGTGGCCCATGTCGAAGCGGGCTTGCGCAGCTTTGACCGCACGATGCCGGAAGAGATCAACCGGGTCGTAACCGATCACATTTCGGATCTCCTGTTCTGCCCAACACAAACCTCCGTGGATAACCTTGCAGCAGAAGGGATAACAAAGGGTGTGTACCTTGTCGGGGATGTGATGGCGGACGCCCTTGCGTATAACAAGGAGCTTGCCCTAAAAAATTCACGGATCTTAGAAACGCTCGGGCTTACCGGGAAGGAGTACTGCGTACTAACGGTACACCGTGCGAGCAACACCGACAGCCGGGAGAATCTCGCCAGCATCATTCGGGCGGTTGGAGAGGCGGATGTACCGGTCGTTTTCCCGGTCCATCCCCGGACCCGGAAGTATCTCCTGGAATATGGGTTCCTTACAAGCCTGCCATCGAACATTCGGCTGATTGAACCGCTCGGGTATCTCAATATGATCCGGCTGATGGGATCGGCACAGAAGATTCTCACGGATTCCGGCGGGATGCAGAAGGAAGCGTATATGCTTGGGGTTCCGTGTGTTACTTTGAGGGAGAACACGGAGTGGGTGGAGACGTTGGAATGTGGGTGGAATGTGCTTGTGGGGGCGAATAGGGAACGAATCCTCCATTCAATGAAAGAATACATCGACAGAAAGCCACAGCTTGACCTCTTCCAAAGCGAGGCCAATGTGAAGATCTCTTCACATATCGATACGTGGTTCCAATAATTTTTTGTCATACTATATTTTACACTCCACAAAAATTGATAATGATATTAGTGCATTCCATCTCACACCAAAAATAATTTTGAGCCCCAGATACTGTTGATGTCGCAGTTACAGCCTGCGCAGTATAGATATTTGCCGAGATAAAATCCACAAAGAATACAGAACATCCCCATTTGGTTAACAGCAACCTCCCACCTCTATCAAGTTAACAAAACCAAACAACCGGGATTTGGGATTTTTTGTCGAGAATAGCAAAGTCTGGGTCGAACAAGTCTAAAAAGTTAGAGTGACCACTCTTCAACCACATCATTTCGAAAACAGTTACATTGAGATCAACAATTTGTTTAGACACAATAGAGGGCATAAACCGGCATTGCTTCATGAGGATACGTTTAGCATCTTGGTAATCATAGTGAAAAACAAGTCCCGCTATGGTAACGGTAATCTCCTCAATGAACGGGAGTGGTTTAGTGTTATTTGAAACGTTAACTCGTATTAAATGGAGAATCCAACGTGAAAACGATAATAATAAAGACAAACGTATCATCAGGTTACTTGAGTACAAGACTTGGTCGCTAGAATGTAATTATACTCCCTATTTAATTGCATTTTGTTAGAATCTTAATATAACAATCTATACTCCAATTGGAAAGAAACCATGGTATCATCATATCAGGAATATCTCGGATTCGCCCGAAGGATCGGATTAGTTGCGGCAACAAATATTTTTCTTGCCCTTCAACAGGTATTATTAATTCCGATTTTAACAAAAAATTTACCTGTTGCGGATTATGGGATCTGGGTTCAGATAATTGTTGCCATTGGGTTGATCACATCAGTGATCATGTTGGGTCTTCCCTATACAATGGTCCGATTTTTGGCAGCTGAAAGTTCGAAAGATGAAATTAGGGAAGGTTTCTATTCAATCGCTGGGGTCATATTTTGTACGAGTATAATCACATCGGTATTTTTATGGTTTTTTTCCGATTACTTTGCAGCACTATTATTTAATGGCAATGTTTTCGCAGTTAAAATATTAGCAATCATTGTGTTTTTTGAGAGTATGATATCCATAATTGTTAATGTTTTCAGAACCTTCCAACAGATAAAACGATATTCTTTGTTATTAATTTTTAAAAATTTGTTGAATCTGACATTAATATCTTTATTAATTTCTTTCCATTTTGGATTGATTGGTGCATTACTTGGGTTTTTGATATCTGATATTATATCTTTTACCATCATCTACTTGTTTATCTACCATGAGATTGGATTCTATATCCCCCTATTCTCAAAAATAAAAGAATATCTTGCATTTGGACTCCCCACCATTCCTAGCAATTTCTCAAGTTGGATCGTCACGGCCAGTAACCGATTTGTTATTGGTATATTTCTTGGAGCCAGTTTTGTGGGATATTTTAATCCCGGTGTCCAGTTGGCAAATGTTATTTCCATGCTTACTGCGCCCATCTCGTTCCTGCTTCCTGCTGCATTATCAAAGTACCATGATGAATGTCAACCGGAGAAAGTGGCAACCCTGATGGAGTATTCATTAAAATTTCTCCTGATGATCACCATTCCTGCAGCTTTTGGATTGGCAATTCTTTCAAAACCAATTCTCACGATATTATCGACACCTGAAATCGCCAGTGAAGGATACCTGGTGACCCCGATTGTTGTGTTTGGGGGAATTTTTATGTGTATTTATGTAATCCTCATGCAGGTTTTTATTCTGAAAAAACGAACTATGATCACAGCAAAAATCTGGATGTTTGCTGCTGTATTTACACTCGCTGCAAATATCGTGTTAATACCGACCTTTGGAATTCTCGGTGCAGCTCTTACCTATTCTCTGACTTATCTGCTTGTACTGATCGTTACCTATTTGATCTCTCGAAAATATATCACATTCAATCTAAATTTGTCATATATCGGAAAATATATCTTTGCTTCCCTTGCCATGTCAACACTTATACTAGTTTATTCGCCTCATTCCCTCTTGCAGATTTGTATCTTTATCGGATTTTCCATCCCGATATACTTCATGTTTCTCTTTCTTTTAAAGGGGATTAAAACAGAGGAAATTCACCTTATAAGAGAATTAGTGAAAATTTAATTTACGGATAATCTGTTTTATCTGTTCCTTTGATAACAGATTCCCGTTTTCTGACGAATATGTTGCCCGCCCGGTCTTTTTATATCCATCCGGGATTGTATAATGAGATGGCCACCCCAAACAGCTCATCTGGGGTGCAATAATAAACAGATCTTCGTTTTCCCAGGCATTCTCACAGTCAATACTTGAAATGAGTTCTTCATGCATCTTTTCACCGGGACGCTTCCCAATTATCTTCAGTGGGATATCTTCCGGTTTGTATCCAAATTTCGGTGCATACTCTTCCCTCATAGCATCAGCAAGATCCTGAATTCTCATTGAAGGCATCTTGAGGATAAAAATTTCACCGCTTTTTGCAATACTCCCGGCTTTTAAGATAAGATTTACGGCATTGTCGATACTCATGATGAACCGGGTCATGTCTGGATCCGTGATGGTCAATTCCTTACCCTGTCGAATTTGATTTATGAAGAGGGGAATAACAGAACCTCGAGAACCCATCACATTGCCAAACCGAACACATGAAAAAACCGTTTTTCTATCTCCTTTATAGTAATTTGCAGATATTGTCAGGCGTTCGGCAAGCAGTTTCGTTGCTCCCATCACATTTGTTGGATTTACCACTTTATCCGTACTGATCAGGATAAATTTTTCAACTTCTTTCTGCAACGCGACATGTAAGATATTCTGGGTTCCAAGAATATTTGTTTTAACTGCGTCAAACGGATTAAACTCACAGAGGGGAACGTGTTTCAATGCAGCTGCGTGAAATACAATATCAACATTCTCGAGAGCCATCTCCAATCTTTCTTTATCACGCATATCACCAACAAAAAGACGAATTTTTGTTGAATTCAGATCCTGCTCAAGATCGAACAATCCGGTTTCATTATTATCGAAGATCCTGACTACTTCAGGAGAATATCCGATTATCTTCCTTACGATTTCCTTTCCAATCGAACCTGCACCACCGGTAATTAGTATTGTTTTGTTTTTGTAAAAATCGCCATTTTTCATATTACTCCACCTGATAAAATTCCTTTATCGTGTCCACAACGAAATCCACATCTGTCTCAGGCATTCCCGGATAGAACGGAAGGCTGACAACATCGGAAAATACCCGCATTGTAACCGGCAAATCACAGTTATATTTTAAAACGTTTTTATAGAAATGCGTTGTGTGAACAGGGGGGAAATAAATTTTGGTCATAATTCCTGCGGCTGCAAGATGTTTCATCAGGTTATCCCGGTTTTTTGCTCTTATGGAAAACAACTGATATGCATGGCGGTAATCCGCAGGAATTGTATTTTCAGTGATTTCATCGCTGCAACTCTGTAGTTTTTTCATGTACAACTTATGTAACGCACGCCTCATAGTGATGATCTGATCAGCTTTCCTGAGTTGTGCAATACCCAATGATGCAGTGAGATTGGACATGCGAAAATTATATCCGAGCGAGATATAGTCGAAAAGTTCAGTGGACGAGAAATAGTCACAGGTTTCAAGTCGTCCATGGGAACGGATCAACTTCAGTTTTTCATGGATTTCTCTATCATCGGTAACAATCGCTCCGCCTTCTCCGGTTGTGATTATCTTATTCTGACAGAAACTAAGCATGGCAGCATCACCAAATGTGCCAACCATCTGATTGCCGATTTTAGCACCAAATGCCTCTGCTGTATCTTCGATTAACAGAAGCCCCTTGTCTTCAGCGATATCACGCATCTCCCGGATTTTACAGGGACAGCCCCCGTAATGGATAGGCATAATCACTTTGGTTTTTGGAGTAATTTTTTCAAGGACATCTTCAGGATCCAAGCCAAACGTCTCCTCCTCGATATCTGCAAAAACAGGTTTTGCTCCCACGAATAATGGGGAGTTCGCGGTTGCGATAAACGTGAAGGAGGGTACGATGACTTCATCACCTTTTCCGATCCCGGATGCTAATAATAATGCATGGAGTGCTGATGTACCGGAATTATATGTTGTACAGTATTTTGAGCCGGTATAGGATGCCAATTCATTTTCGAACTGTGAAACTTCCTGACCAACTGCCCAATTCATTCCGGACCGAATAGCGGTACTGACCGCAGAAATGTCCATTTCGTCCCAATACATCTTAAAAAGGGGTATTTTCCATGCCATCATTCATTCTCCATATTTAAATCAGGGGTGATATGTTTTACAATTCGTGCCGGCACTCCACACGCTAGTACATTATCAGGAATATCATGGGTTACAAAACTAAATGCACCAATGATAGAGTTCTCACCAATGGTCACACCGGGCATTACCACAGAATGGGTCCCGATTTTACAATTCTTTTTTAATAGAACGAAACCTTCTTTGTTATCGATAGTGGATACAGAATAAATTGAACAGTGAGAGCCAATTTGAACAAGATCTTCAACAGTAACGCCATTTTTAGCGTTAATATAGGTAAACGCACCGATATCGGTTTTATTTCCTAACTTAAAATTCTCGGAATGTTGAATTAACCAATGGTATTTTGTCAATTCATTATTTTCAATAAGCGGTGTTTCCCATCGGTCAAATCTCATTTCCACACATTCCATCTATTTTGTAGATAATGCATATTGTAGGGGCAATATCCATTTTTCAATGATCTAATTATTATTCGATTCATGCAAAATCTGACCAAGCTAAAACTACATCTTCTCCCAAATCATGTTTTAATGTCCGTCCTATGATATAGGTCGCTTCATCAGGTGAAATTCCCGTTCCGGGGCGTTTAAAATCAAGATCGTTTTTTTCTAGTATATTCCCTTTTTTCATAGCATGTCGCAAGACAATACTTCTGCGAAATTTTTTCCGTTTTTCCATCTCTGCGTCATTCACTGATCGAGTAGTACTTCCAAGCGCCGTGAAGATATTTTTTCCCTCTCGTACAATCGTCTCAAGTTCGCAGGGTTCAGCAGAAATTGCATGATCCCATCCGGCCATCGTTTTATCAAGAGTAAAATGCTTCTCAATTATACAAGCACCAAGAGCAATTGCTGCAAGGGGGATTGCTGTACCCAGGGTATGATCACTGAATCCAACGGGGACATCAAATGCTTCTGATAACATTTTCATATTACGAAGGTGTATTGTGTTATATTCAGGAGGGTATATCGAAATACAATGAAGAATTGCTATTGGCCCAGAACCACCATTTTTTAAAGTATTTACTGCCTGTTCAATTTCCCCAAGTGTTGCCATTCCCGTTGAAAGGATCACTGGTTTCTGTTTACTTGCAATATATTTAAGAAGTGGAAGATGATTGACATCCATTGATGCAACCTTAAATGCAGGAACTTCTAATTCATCAAGTAGATCGATCTCTTCTGGGGAAAAACCAGTTGACATGAAGGAAATTCCCAGGGTATCACAATACTTTTTTATTGCGCGGTGTTGTTTTGAAGTAAACTGATATTTTCCCACCATTTCCTCAAGAGACCCAAAATGTTTCTTTTTATCAGAATATGTAGTATTACGAGCATATTCTTCTTTAGAAATCAGGGAAGTTTTCGACCAGGATTGAAATTTTACCGCATCGGCACCGCACTGGTAAGCACTATCAATCATTTTTTTACATAAGTTCATATCGCCATTATGATTAGCTCCAATTTCTGCAATAATATAGGGCTCTTCACATGGTCCAATACACTTACCATCAAGATTTAATTTTTCCATATTTCCTCCAATTCGGGATGCGCAACGCAGGACCACCAAATATGATTTGGTGGCAATTTATTAAGCTTTCGGATATACTCTTGAAATTTTTCCGGCGAGTTATTGATTGCTTTATCAAAAGCACATATATATTGTTGCGCATTTTTAATTTGGATATATTTTTTGTTAGATGGGGGGGACATATATTTTAGAATGAGATCATAATGTTGTAAGACAAGATGTGTTGCTTTAATAATCTGTTCCGGGGTAAAAGGTGGCAACACTCTTGCAGTATTTTGAGAATGTTGTCGGTATTTCATCCGTTCAGTCGAATCAAAAATAAAACTGGCATCATTCATCCATGCTTTTGTTGCAACAAACCAGTCCAACAACACACACTCCTCCGGGAAGGGCAAGCATTTTTCTAAAATTTTCGAGGAATATGCAGTGTTCGACATTCCAAAAATATTAAATCTCGGCAATACTGTTGAAATAGATGACTTACAAGGAGGATGAAATAATATATTCAGATCCTTTCCTTGTTCATCGATAATTCTCATTGCACAGCCATAGACATCACATAGTTCAAGGAAATGACGTGCAGCAGAAACCCTTGTTGGGAGAAGAATATCATCACTATCCACAAAAAGGATGTAAGTATATTTTTTAACCATCATTTTTATGGCACGTTGCCTCATTAAAATATTGGATTCTGTTGGATTTCGCTCAATATATCTAATAGAGATTCCCTTAGGGATATATTCCTCAACATCGTTAGTTTTAAGTCTATCAAGTCCGATAACAAGATCAAATTCTTTATCATCCTGACGATCTATCGATGTAAAAAAATCTGGAAGATACTTCTCCCCTTCTGGGTACACAGTAGTGAAAAGAACCATAGGGAATGAGGACATTACTGCAACTCTGAGCTCCATTTCATGATAAATTCTGCCATTTTCCAGTCCTCTTCTGTATCAATATCGATAGCATGGGTCCACGGAAGTTCCCAACCAATTCTATTCAGGCAATGGAACGTTTTTTCACGTTTTAGTGTATCTGATTTGATCCACCATACTGCTCCAGATGGACAAAAAAGCTCTGGAAGATCCTGACTGCGTTTCTTCATTTGATCTTGGAAAACGGGGATTAACTTATTACTTTTATCAAGAGTCATTGCCCACCAAGGATTTAACCATCCATAACGAGTAACGGAAATTTGGGAATTGGCATTCATTTGGGTAAAGTGCTCATAACTCTGGATAATATCATTTGTATCACGTAAGGGACAATTAGCCATCAATTGAGCCACCGTTTTCACAGTAGTTCCCTGTAATTCTAATCGATTGAGAACATCAAGAGTAACTAAAGAAACAGGAGTAAACTCATCCGCTATGGAAGAATCCCGCAAAAAGGGAATTTCTGCCCCATAATTTTTAGAGATTATAGCTATTTCAGGATCATCTGTACTTACAATTACCTTTGAAAAAATATTACTATCTATTGCTGCTTCAATCGTATATGCAATAATTGGTTTATCATAGAATAATCGAATATTCTTTTTTGGGATTCGTTTTGAACCCCCCCGTGCAGGGATGACCGCAATAATATCCATAGGAGGACTTCTTACTTAAGAATATTTATGTCGCCCATTATTAATATTCTTAATTAGTTCAGCAATTTGTTGTTTTTCCCTAAAAAGATAATACCGAAACGAGACCCGCACATAAGTACACTAACCAGGTCAATACGGGCTAGTATTCAATACCCGGTAATTTCTCTCATACCTTCTGTTTCATCATATTCACTCAAGAAATGAAAATTACCCCTATTGAATCAGGAAACACTATTCACGAATTAAATATGACAAATCTTTCTTGTAATAGAATTTTCTGCTCTGTAGAAATTCTAATCTAAAACAAATTACCGTGGCTACTGAAAGGTCTAATGAAGAGTGGCTCCTTACTTTGAGGTGTCGTCATTTAAGGATACAACTAAAAAATCAGCAAGCTGGAACATCAGATTTATTCAAGCCACGACCTTTATTATACAATCGACACACCATGAGGCAAGTGCGGGATTACTTCCCACAAAAGTGTTAGCATACAATAGGTGCAACAAAAATTCCGAGAGATTATTCATTAATTAGAGAATCTTCATACACCAAAAGAATATAACAAAAAATTTTACAACAGCCCTTTACGGACCAATACCTTATAACCGCCAAATATTATAATAGAGATTCGATCAATTTTAACATTCGTTCTGTCGATTTTCCATCGTTTTTGTAAAGATATTTTTCTATATATTCCTTATGGCATTTTTTTAATTGAGCAACCGTATCATCGTCTTTAAAAATTTTTTTAATTGTATTAATAAGGGTTTCCGGAGTATATACACCTAGTGCCACATTTTCACGCACATAATTCTCCCGATCCGGTTCACCACTAAGGTTAAGTACAATTACAGGTTTTCCTAACATAATTGCCTCCAAGGCAGTTGTAGAATACTTTGTTATTAATACATCACAACAAAATATAAGGCGATATGTATCCACATTTTTAGAGAGAATTAAGGGATTGTATCTTTTTTTAGAGTATAGCACTGCATCCTGATCCTCACTGGGATGTAATTTAATTATTAGTTGTGCTTCTCCTTTTAGAGAAGACATCGCATTATATACAGCTTCAATATTTTTAATATTCTCAATATATGAGAGCCCATGTGTTTGTGTAGTCCAAAGCACAATCTTTTTATGAGGATCCAAACCTAAATCTTCAATAATCCTTTTTTTAGAATATCTTGTCTCAAGTTGACATAATATATCGTATCTCGGTTGACCAATTACCATCACATTTTTGGAAATATTAGAAAATTTTTTTAGTTGTTCAAAATATTTGCCACTACATAAAAAATAATCGGATTTACAGGAATCATCCCCAAATTCTGACAGAAATAGTTTGGTATATAATTCATTTATTGGAGACATTTGTGCAGATTGCAACGTAATAAAATAAAATTTTTTGCGCAACTTCGGTTTTATTTGCATCGAATCGTCATTTGAGATAATGATGTCAGGAGTAAACAGATTAAACATACGATAATATGTATGATCTACAAGAGATCGAATAAAGAGCATCCGAAACGAAAAAAATCGGTTTGTTCGGAGATATAATAAATTTTGTGAGTTATGTTTAAAGTTATGTTTTTCTAACAACTGCTTTTGACATTTTGCCCATAATACCGATATTTTTAAAGCAAATATAAATGATTTGACAAAGTCAAATGGTTGTATATATGCATAAAGGTTATATGCCGCAATATTAATGTTCTTGGGGGGGGGGGCGGTACATATAAGTCCGATATTAATATTGGGATGTTTTTCAGACAGGTCTTCTATTATGCTGTTAAATAAATAATCCGATGTTATCTCCCCGGTGGGCTTCCGTATTTTAATAAAACGATCACGTGAGATAAACAATACTTTAATTGGAGGCGTAACATCTCGTTTATGCAAAATATGGAACCAAGATTTAAATGAGGGTTTGATCACATGAAAAAAAGCTAAAATATTGTACACACTATATTTAAAACGTGGATTAGTAGAAGTTCTCTCTAAAAAATGGGATCCTTCCATTAAAATAATTTGATTCATGCAATGATACCACAACTCCATACAAGTAATTTTTTTCTTCAATATGCCAAACATGCAGGCATTACTAAAAATTTTTTTAAAATTACATTCTAATATGTGCCTTTTTTTATCCCCAATTATAACATTTATTTTATCATTCATTATCCTCAATTCATAGATCATTTCAGTATAATAAAATATCGAAAAGAAGACTCCGGTATTTGGTCTCACACAATCAGAATGTGACTTATTTATATTATATATCCCAAAATTTTAAAAGAAAATGGGCATTGTAACACTCCTTTTTCCGAGGAAAAAACTCCTTGGGTAGGTAAAAGATCTAAAAACAATGCCAAAACAACTATTTGAAATTATGATTTATTCGGGATAACAAGTTCAATTATTACCTGAATACTCTCATAGGAATTGTGCTCTTCCAACTCGCACCGTTCATTGCAGTCTCATTTTTCTGTGTTCCCGAACTGGACGCTCATCCAGCCGACTGCGCTCTGTTACTCGATTGTTGCGATCCAGAAAGCGGTGCTCGGAACACTGAACGATTTTTGCAAAATGCACATTTTTCATTCCTGAATATTCTCCAGAATGTAACTATCGTAGTTCTTTCAATTGTACCGGTCTTTGTTTTCAAAATGGGTGTCTTTGGTGCAGTGATCGGCTTTGTTGTATTAACCATTCTTGTCAGCGCCCTCTGCCAGGTTCTGATCTAAGATTGGATCCGGTGGAACACCGTTTCATTCTGGCATGTCCCAGCCCTCTGGGGGAGAAAAACATTTTCGGGCTCTGTGTCGTGTTCAGGAATACCATTGATTTTCTCAACCCCTAGATAGACAGCATTATGATCGGGCACTACTGTAATCCGACAGAAGTCGAGACATCTGCTCTTGCAGTCATTACACTGATCCCCAGTGTTGTGCAAACAGTAACCTCCCCCCAATCACCGCCAGAGTATATGGAATGTGTGCGATTCAAGGTCAGAAACCTGTTTTTTCAACTATGACGAAAAAAAGTTTTCTTGTGTCTACAGGTATTGTAATCTTCCTCGCAATTTTCTTGTTGCATATTTCGTTTTGGAAGAACGGGTGCTGCTCCGGTTAAGACATTGTCCTTGATACTAACGCAGGATTAAGTCTAATTTTGATCAATCTATATACCATATAATACCAAATTAGCGAGATGGGAGATATCTGGATAAAGTCGATAGATAATTCAATAAAACACAAATTGCTAGGGTCCAAGCTTTTTTGTCAGTACGGCAGGCCCTTGTCCGGGAAGACTATTTTGCATGCCGTTTATTTACTAGAGCACGCATATAAAAATGTACAATGCAAAGATTGGGCATACAAAAATTTTTTTTCGAAAATTTAGATATACTTATTGGTGTGGCGGGAATATGTTTAGGTGTTCTGATATCTTTACTGTATCTTATTTCCACAACAATTCAGTTACTTACTCTTGGACTTGCCCTGATCCTTGCCTCTTCAGCCTATATATTACTCAAGAACCAACAAACAATACCACTTGGATCAATCGAACCTTCGATAAAAATAGTTCTGGAGATAGTGTTTTTCCTCATATTTTCACTCAGTTTATGGGTATTACATATTTCCAACGGTCGGCCCCTGCTTTATTTTATCCTGATCGCTCTTGGCACGGGAGTTCTTGCCATTTCAATACTTTTCGTAACCTCAACGAACACAGCGATTCTTCAAATTATAAAGGTGGGAGTCCTTTCCTTTAATATAAAATATTCACTTTTCCTGCAGAATTTTGGGGTGGGTGTTGATTACTGGAAACATTTGGCAGATAATACAAACCTTGTACACGCAGGATTTATCAACGTTCTTTCTGCAAAGGAGCCCTCGTACCCGTTAATGCATATTCAGGTAGCGATCAATGCACTAATTTCTAATTCCCCTGTTAAAGATGCAACGAACTATGCCATTATTATTCCATTTGTCATTTCATCGATCTGTATCTTTCTTGTTGCAAAAAAAATTTTTAGTGTTAATATGGGGCTCCTTGCATTATTAATTGTAAATGTCACAGACTTTAATATCTACTGGGGTGTTGCACCACAAACCACCACATATGGAATTTGTCTTTATTATTTCTTAATCTTCATTATTTTTCGGGCTGCAATAACACCTGCACCAAAAAACAATACTTGGTTTGCACTTACAATATTTCTTATTCCGGTATTGATATTATCCCATGCAGTTTCATCATTTATTGGGTTGATATCAATATTGGGGTTGATTTTAGGTACAGTAGTTTATAGGTCTTTTTTCGACAAAAATTCTGAAATTTTCCCCCCCCTTTTTATCCTTTTGATATACGGGATTATCATGCTACAGGATTGGTTCGCGGCGTTATACAATAAAACGGGGGATAATTCTTTTTTTGAACAGATATTCTCCACACTTGTCACCTATGTTACGGAAAATGCCGATTTCTTAAACCGCCCTGAGGCGATATCCGGATACGCAGCGTCACTTCCTCCGATTTTGGAAAGAACTGCTGATACCTTGGGCCTGACCATACTAATATTTTTAGCAGTTTTCGGTTGCCTGTTCTGGTTATCTAAAAAATATAGAAATTATATCTCAATTTCAATGATATCCTGTACCGTAATACTCCTTATTATCACATTTGGATTTCCGGTATTCGGGATTCGGAATATCCTCCCCAGCCGATGGTTTTCCTTTTTCTATTTCTTCTTGAGTATTATGGCTGCATTTGCCCTTTTAACCCTCACTCAAATGTCCAGAACGAAACTCCGGATTGTCCTCTGCTTCACGGTAATTTTCAGTGTAACCTTCTTTATGACGACCAGTACAATCTCCAATGGGGGATCTCCAATCTGGTTGCAAAAGACCACCATCTCGACGGACTATACACTACAGGAAGGAACAGGAGCGGAAACACTTTCAAACATTTCTGAGAATGTATTAGTGGATTCGAGATATGCTGTGGTTGTGAAAAGCCTTGACTCTAATACAAACGTTATGATATTATCATCAGAACAACAAATAAACAAGACTTCGAATTCCGTTTTTTTGTGGAGGGATTATATGATAAATAAACCAATCCAAATGTATGTACCTCTAATGGGATACTATCAACCGATATCCCGTCCATATATTTTGGGACCTGAATTTTTATCCAAACTGGATAAATTCAACAGGGTCTATGATGATAGAGGTGTTGAAGGATATTACATTCAATGAGTTCGATTACCGTTTGATGGTAGAGTTCGGGAGGATTTATTGACTAATGAACTAGACGGTTTTCCTTAATTTAATCAGTTCCCTTAAGTAAGGGAGTAGGTTTTTGACAAAACACACACGCATTAACAATATGATTTCTTGATCTATGTTTGGGCAGAAATTTCCAAGCTCTGATAAATAATTCGGTCACCGCCCCAAAACACGCCCATATACCTTAAGGATATCTACTGCAATATTATCCCACGTAAATTGTTCTGCATATGCGAGAATCGCTTTCTGGTCCCACTCTTTATCCAGCGCCGTAAGAATTTTCTCAGCTAAATCATCAATATTGGCAGGGTCAACCAGCAGTCCATACTTATCCGAGGAGATAACCTCTGGCACACCACCGACCTTTGTCCCTACAAAAGGTTTCCCACACCCTAGTGCCTCAAACATAACAGTGGGGTTCCCTTCATTTATACTGGGCAGGACAAAAATATCGCAAGAATTCATCCATATCGAAATTTCATCATGGGACTTTCCACCAACGAGTAAAACATATTCTTCCAGACCAAGGTGATGTATCTGGCAAGCAAGTGTATTTTTAAGTGTTCCGGAACCCACAATCACACACAGTACATCCTTTCTTTTCTGAACAATCATTCGGATCGCTTCGATGAGATATGATTGACACTTTACGGGTTCCAAGTTTCCTACCGTAAGAATGATCTTTTTATTTTGTGGAAGGTTAAGCATCCTTCTGCACTCGAACATATCCCGGGGATAGAAGAGATCACTCCTGAAACCATTGGGTATAACAGTGACCGGTGTGGAAACATCCAGTTTTTGGATACACTTCAAATTACTCTGGCTAACCGTGATGATGTGATCTGCAGTATTAAGCACACGTTCAATTTTCTCCTGCCACACCACATCCTTGAAAGGAAGAGAGTAGATATCATAGCCATGTGCCGTAACCACTAAGGGAACACCATATTCCTCTTTCAAGCGGGCACCGGCATACCCTGCAGACCAGGTAAAATGGGCATGGATAAGATCAAATCTAATTTTATTTTTTTTGATAACTGATCGTATATGTGAATAGTGAGAATCGCCCAACTTTTTGTATGCACAATCCGTGGGAATATACCATAGCGGAGTGGAATAAACTTGTATATTTTTAGGGATAACACGTCGATCAATTTTGTATTTAGAAGAGAAATGTTTAAGATTCGAAATCGGGAGGAATTTTCCAATTTCAGCGAAACGATTTGTCCTTACAAAAACATTGACTGATGAAACATAAGGGGCAATTATTTCTATTGGATCTTTTTGAAAATTAGTATATGCGTGACATATAATTAGTAAATTAGTAGTATTCATTATACTCCCTCCTTAAGAAATTATATTATACAAACACAAATATCCGTCTAACCCCTTATATGTAACACGCCATCCCCGAAAATATCGCTGAAATCCAAATTTATTCAAAATCCCGGAAGAAGGTTTCATTATGTAAACATTCCCGGATAATTCTCAACAATTCGAATCATAAACGTAGTAAAATCGATCTTATCCAATAAAAGTTGTTTGCGTTTTTCTGTCCAGTGGGCTTTTAAAGCCGGCATATTCATAAGAGTATCCATACAACCCTGAACCTTATTATTAGATTTGCAGTTAAAGATTAAACCGTATTTTTTCTCCAACTCCACAAAATTACCCATATCCCGGTCACCGACAAATGAATTAAAACGGATTTCAGGTATCCTGAGAACATCAGCCTCGGTTGTCATGGGGGTCTGCGAATCATAGATTGGCGTTGTTGCATAATATACCGGAAATCATGTATCGGTTCAAAAGGATTACAGATAAATGGTTTCATCTCCCCATTTCCAGTTCATTAATAATTTCTGGATACCCTTCAATCAGTTTTACGATAAATTCTGTAACATCAATTTTATCATTCAATAAAATTTCCCGTTTGTGAGCCCATTGATGTTTAAGATCTCTTTGTTGTAGCAATCTAGTTGCCTTCTCTAATGCCTCGCTCTCATTTTCAAAATTGTAAATCAATCCGTATTTTTGTTCGAGTTCAATAAAATTCCCCATATCATTCTGGCCGACAAATGAGTTGCAACGGATTGCCGGAGTTCCTAAAACGGCTGCTTCTGTTGCCATCGTCTGTGAATCACAGAATATTAATTTTGCATAATAAAGTACATCATGGAGTTTTTCTGGAGAGATCCTGAGTTGATTTCGTGCAAGTGATTGAGGTAATGGGGACTCGCTGCTGATGAAAACCTTACCGTATTTTTCCATTTCCTGTACTATTCTTTCCTTATTCTGAATTCCCCGGTGTCCCTTATCGTGTCGTGCTTGCCAAGATACAAATCGAATTAGTACAAATGGATCGTTTTCTTTCAAGTTCAATTCCTGTAAAACATTGACATCGGGAGTGAAATATTTCGGGTGCAGGTATGCTATCTCTTTATAACCATTATACCGGATATGTTTTTTACCGAGATCATTTTTGAAACTTGTTGGGGTACAAATTACATTAACAAATGGGTAGGTCAAAAAATTATTAATTGGTACAGGTTCACTGTCATTGAATAAAATTACAGGTATTCGAGATAATTTACCGGCAAGTGCAATGGTTTCCCCGGGACCACATAACAAATCCGGTTTAAATTCCCGAATAAGAAAAAATAATCGTGTCACTCGTTGCGAGAGTTCAAGGGACAATCCAAAAAAACCGGACTTTTGTTTGCTGATCTGACGGAATTCAAGATTATTTTTTCTTAATAGATCAATTAATACTTCCTTATCACGAGCTGAAAACAAGACACTATGCCCATGCTCCTTAAGGATTTTTGCGGCATTTTTATAAAAATGCACTTGTGCCGGATGACCAACATCAAACAGTATTTTCATTTCATTCGTCCAGTTTTTTTATTACCTTCGCCGGCACACCCGCCGCCAGACAATTCGGGGGAACACTCTTTGTAACAACGGCTCCGGTACCGATCACTGATTTCTCCCCAATTTCAACTCCCTGAATAACAATGCACCCCGGGGCCATCCATACCCCCATCCCAATTTTCACATGTTGGACACTTCGCGGATACTTTGCACGAAGAGGCAGGCTTCCCCGAGAATGGGCACTGATGATGCACCGGTCCCCTATTTCGGCATAATCTTCGATAGTAATTTGCTCCGGATGTATTCGATCGAAGATCACATCATACCCGATATAGACATTTTTCCCGATTTTAATTCCTCTGGCCCGGTGGAATTTTACACGCCATGATGGTATCGGGAATACTGATGCAAACCGTTCGAGTACCCAGTTTTTAAAAAATTTTAATCCATAGATATACCGGTTTTCCTTGCTAAAATCCAACGCTTCTTCATATGCTATCTGATCTCGTTCAGAAATCATACCGTTTTACCTCCATATACATAGAAGCCTTCACCGGATTTGAATCCCAGTTTTCCGTCTGCAACCATCGTTTCAAGCAACCGGGAAGGTTTGTACTTCGGGTTATCAAATTTTTTATATAAGACATTCAGGATCGAGAGACAGATATCAAGCCCGATAAAATCCGCAAGTTCGAATGGACCCATGGGATGGTGCAGACCCATCTTGACTGCACTGTCGATATCTTCTTTTGTTGCTATACCTTCTTCGAGAATGTGGATGGCCTCATTGATCTGAGGAAGCAGGAGGCGGTTTACAATATACCCAGGACTGTTTTTCACAATGATAGGCTTTTTGTTCAGCTTCACAACAAGCTCAATTATTGACGATTTAGTCGGTTCTGATGTTGCGGTACCAATCACCACTTCGACGAGATCCATTCGATGAACCGGGTTAAAGAAATGCATTCCAATACACTTATCCGGCCGGTCGGTCATTCCTGCGAGCTCATCTATTGAAAGCGAAGAGGAATTTGTCGAAAAAATTGCTGCGGGTTTGCAAACCCTGGAAAGCTCCTTGAAAATCTCCTTTTTAAGAATAATATCTTCAGCAATCGCCTCGATAATGAGATCACAGTTCACCAGATCGGAATAATCGGTGGATATGGTTAAGCGTCGCAAGGATTTTTGTACTTCTTCCTCACTCATCCGTTTCGATATATTTTTTTGAATTTTGGCATATGCAACATTTTTACTATCTTCCGATCGTGTCTTCAAGACTGTCGGGAATCCATATTGGATCATATAGGCAGCAAGCTGGATACCCATCAGGCCGGATCCAACAACACCCACGTGCTGATCATGAACCGTGTATTCCTTAAGATCAATAACCTTTTCAAGGTCATATTTCTGAAACGATTTTTGAAATATTTTGTGACCTTTAGAATCTTCCAGCAGGTTTACAAAATACGGGACTTTTTCATTTCCTGTTGAAGGAATGAAAACTTCCGTATATCCAATCACTTTGTACCGGGTTTCTTTTATCTGGGTGATCTCGCGCCCGCAAAAAATACACTTTTCAACAGGATGGCTCCAGCATTTTTTACAATGAATACAACAGTATTTCATGTTATCTCTCCAGAAGGGTAATCCCGCATGTTCCGCCGATGCCACCGATGTTCTGCGTTAAACCAATCTCGGGATCTGCAACCTGGCGGGACCCGGCTTCCAAACGCAGTTGTGTAACCATTTCAAAAATCTGCGCAAGACCGGTTGCTCCGATGGGGTGACCATCTGCTTTCAATCCACCATCCATATTTACGGGAAGATCTCCACCAAGTAAAATATCTCCATCCTCGATCATCTTTGAGGATTCGCCCGATTTACAGAATCCAAGATCATCTAATGCAAGCAGTTCGCTGATCGTAAAACAATCATGTACTTCGACAACATCGATCTTTTTGGGAGTGATTCCTGCCTCTTTATATGCCTTTGCAGCAGCAATTTTTGTTGCTAAAAATGAGGTCATATCTGCTCTTTCAGTCAATGAAATGGAATCTGTGGCAATTTGAGAACTCAAAATTTTGACATCTCGGTCATCATTTTTCTTATCGGAGATTACAATTGCTGCAGCTCCATCTGAAATAGGACTGCAATCGAAGAGGTTCAAAGGAGATGCAATCATTTGAGACTTTTTAATCATCTCCATCGTGACATCTTTATGATAGAAATGAGCGAGAGGATTACGGTTTGCATTTTTATGATTGATATATGACACCTGCTCAAGCACATCATGAGTAATTCCATACTTCCGCATATATTGTTGGGCAATTAATGCATAATTCGCCGGAAAAATCAAACCATGTTCGTAATCATTCTCATGATCACTTGCCATGGCAATGGCATCCACAGGAGACATGAGATTTGCCCCAGTCATTTTTTCGACACCGATAATCATAATATTGGGTGTTTTTTTGAGAGAATTTAGTGCCTGGTTTAAAGCAACACTGCTGGATGCACAGGCTGTTTCAATACGGATAATTGGTATGTTAAGGGATGGCAGAAGTGAGGCAATTATCGAATTAAAATGCAGTTGACCATTGAGGGGACCGCCCAAAAAATTGGAGACATAAATTGCATCGATATCCTTGATATCAAGGGGGCTGTCTTCAATCGCATTGAACATTGCTTCATAGGTCAATTCAACAAGAGATTTTGATAGTGTGCCAAATTTTGTTCTCCCAATACCATTAATGTACATTATTACCTCCCACTCTGCGAAGAATAAATGACATCTCTTAACATCACTTTTGGAATATTGGCGGTTTTTTGCAGAATTTTTTCTATTCTGTTTTCCACGATACGTCCTTTAATCAACCAGTAAAACGGGCGGTTGTTACCAACAGCCGGAAATTTTTCATAAGAAATGTCAATCGGATGAAAATAAAAGATGGTCGTTCCTCTCCTCAGGCTTTGTATTAACCCACGATAAATTACCGTTTCTCCAAGAAATCGTAACATCGGTCCCCCGGATGCAGGAATTTTAATTCCTATATCGTAGTACGCAAAAGGACATTCGATAATTTCTCTAACGTCATGAGAGGGTACCAATTCGGTTTTCACCGGGAAATATGGGGATGATCCTACATCGGTTAACAATGAATCGGTTTTGTTATACAGGGAATTCACGGACACAGAAGAATCATACAGAAAACCCATTTTTTCTAATCTATCGATCATCCATCCTGCGATGAACGCGTTGGGAGCCCGATATCCAATTACGCTCGTTCCGGCAAGTTTTTCAAGAATGCTTTTAGCGGCACGGGTCTTTTTCTCGAATGTCTTTTGCTCCATGAGAGTATTTTTGGTTTTTGGATCGATTATGCATTCATGGTGTAATCCATGACAAGCGATTTCATGTCCGGCTTCAACAATTGATTCAATAAGCCCAGGGTAATTCCGGGCAATATCAGCCACGACAAAAAAAGTAGCTTTAATGTTGTATTTATCAAGCAATTTCAATACCCGATGAGTAGGTTCAGTTAAATAATCGTATCTTCCCTCCCAATTCTCAAAAAAAACATCCACATCCTTATAGACAGAAAATGGTGACCCACAGACGGATGGGATGTGGTACCAGTCTTCGATATCTACGGTTATTGCTAAATTATTGGGGGTATTTTCAATCATTTACTCGAACATCCCCTCATTGTAACATTACGCATACCACCCATTCGTTCCTCTTTCCTGCTGCATATCAAAGAACATGGCAAAGAAGATGCACTGGATCCCAAGCCCAAAAGCAATCAGCGAAAGAAGCGCGGGTACGAACAACTGGCCGTGTTCCACAAATTTATGGAACAGTGAGAAGATCCCTCCGATGACCCCGCACACGCTGAGCACCGCCCCGAATATATAGAAAAATACCAGGGGGTGGAAGTTCAAAACCACATATTTCATCTTCAGCCGCCAGAGGAAATCATGGAGGAGAAGACGAGAGAGTTTCACAATATAGGTGCTGTATTTGATTCCCGATTTTTCCCGCCCATAGCGCGAGGGATGAGGAACATTGATCACCCGGAAGCTCAGGACATTGAGTTTCACGAGCATGTCGTTGCAGTAGCCATAGCGGGGATAGATATCATCGAGGTTGATCCGTTCGAGCGCTCTTTTCGAGATCGCGGTATACCCGTTCTGAGGATCCATCATCTGCCAGTACCCGGACGCTATCTTTGTGAGCATCGTCAGGATTGTGTTGCCAAAGAACCGCCACTTGCTCATTCCCTTGCGGTACACGGGATTAACCAGCCGGTTGCCCATGGTGTAATCGCATTTCCGGTCGATGATGGGATCGATAAGATCGGGGAGGAATGCCGGGTCCATCTGGTTGTCCCCGGCCATCACCGCCACTACATCCATTCCGTCTTCAAGCGCCCGCTTGTAGCCGGACACAATCGCCGCCCCGACCCCGCAGTTCTTCTCATGATGGATAGCAACAATCGACGGATCCTGGCTTGCATAATAATCGATTACTTCCCGGGTCCGATCCTTTGAACAGTCATTGACCACATACACCCGGGTAACAAAATCCGGTATTCCCGCAAGGGTATCACCGATTAAAAGTTCTTCGTTGTACGCCGGAACGACAACTGCGATCTTGTTCCCCCGGTAGCAGGGAAGAACATCCCCGTCCTCTGCCGCCGTTGAAAGATCATATCGGGGAACAATGGGAATTTCCCGGATCGCAAGGTTGTGGCGGGAGAACAGGGTGATCATCATCGGAGCGAACTGGTCACTCGTTGGCAGCAGGTCAAGGAGGGCTAATGCATGGACACCCAGTGCCCGGATTGTAGATGCAGGATCTGTGCTATGGAATTCCGCGGGCCCCTTCGACAGGGAATCAGCGTTTCCATTGGTGTTTGAGAGATACGGGGGGATCGCTTTTCTCCCGCCAAGGTTGTGGGACCCGATAACAAGATCTGCGGACCCGTCAAGCACACAGGAAACAAGTCTCGGGATATCACTCGCATGGTGCTGCCCGTCGGCATCGAGCATCACGGCAGCAGAACAATTCTGTTCCCGCGCCTTTTTAAGCCCCAGGAGAAGGGCATAGGTCTTCCCGGTATTTTCCTCAAGCCGGATAACCTCTGCCCCGGCAAGAGTGGCAACTTCAGCGGTCCGGTCCTTTGAACCGTCATCGACAACAATCACCTGGCTGACATATTGCCGGGTCTTAAGGACAACAGATCCAATCGCAATCTCTTCGTTATATGCCGGAATAACTGCGACAACACCGGGATATTTGGCCGAATGCAATGGCAATTCCGAATCCGTTATGGGGGGGTTTTCCATTAAAAGAAATCACCTTCACCAAGAGTATATGGATCATCCAGAATATTATACAGGGTAGATCAATAAATCCTTAACAAATACGGGAATATTGTTCACCTTATAAATATTAAAAATATTTGGGTTGTTAGTAAAAAAGATAATGAACTCTCCTTAACGAACCGGCTTATTGGTAACCCTTGTGGATGATCCTGCACAACGAGCGTACGGGGCGAAGCCCCGGGAGCGTCAGCATTTTCCGGGTCCAAAACCGCTTGAACTTTTTCGCATTACATTTGGGGTATGCAATTTTCACCATTAATCACTTGTAAATTCTTCTTAAAGGCAGGGGCTAAAACTGTACCTTGCCCTAAACAAAAACGGGATCCCCTGGACATCAATATTATTTTTGGTTTAGATCACAATTATCATCATCGCTGCTTTTGGGATTCACGAATATCTGTGGATATCCCGGTATTCTCTCCTGGTTACAGCCGGCCATATCGTTTATGGGCATTCTCTATGGGCATGAAAAGATCGATGAAAACGCTATCTCCCTCAATGTGGAAAAACGCCGTGTAGGTGTGGGAAATATGCATTCTCCAATCATCTTTGGAAATGCGCTCAATATCTCTGGCGGTCTGCGGATCCTCCAGCTGCATGAGATGTTCGGCGATGATTCACTGGGATTTCTCCGGAAGGCCTTCTATATACTTCTGAACCCGCGGTTTAATCCTGACCTGCACGTTCCCGCTCCTTTATGATAGCCTGAACTGCGGTGAGGGATTCGAGCGGGAGATAATCATCTTCGGCACGGGCCGCCAGCATATCAGCATGTAACTGCTGCTTCCTGCGCTCCTCAAGGAGACGGGTTACTGCATCATCGAAGGTTTCCCCCGCCATTCGTAATCCATTGATCTCCCTCCAGTTTTCGGAGGACAGGTAGGGCCTTACTTTTGTTGCTTCCATACATGGGATATCTGGGATATATGTCCTAAAAAGACTTTCTTTGATTTTCCCACACAATGTACTTTTCAGGAGTAATCCGCAGGATTGCCAGATCTATTCCGATATGCAGATTCCTTTGCAGGCACACTAAACCGGTTTTACGAACGGGAAAAATACCGGGAGATTGGAGATAACCGGATGACAGATTGTTATTTGGTGACGATATCCGGGGATGGTGGATTTTATAGTATACCCCCCCATAATGAATGGACAAATTGAGAAAGTGATTTACAATTTGTCCAATACAGAAGGAGGATACCGGCCATGATCAAAAGGGATGCGGAAGAGAAACTAAAAAAACTTGCAGCAGGTTTTCCTGCGGTGGCAGTCATCGGCCCCCGCCAGTCTGGAAAAACCACACTCGTCAGAGAGAGCAGTATTTCCCGATAAACCGTATGTCCTTTTGGAAGATCCCGATACCCGTGCATTTGCAAAGGAAGATCCACGGAGTTTTCTGGCACAGTATGAGCGGACCGGTGCAATTATGGATGAAGTACAGCGAGTCCCGGAACTCTTTTCCTATCTTCAGGGCGTATTGGACAAGCACAACAAACCCGGGCAATTTATCCTGACCGGATCAGAGAATTTTTTATTAAGGGAAAGTATCTCACAATCACTTGCCGGTCGCATCGGAATCATCAGGTTATTGCCTCTCTCGATGAGGGAGCTTTCCCGCGAGGGAATCGCCATCAAACCGTATGAAGAATACCTCTATCGCGGCTTCTTTCCCCGGGTGTATAGTAGTACTACGATCGAACCGGCGGATTTTTATTCGTCGTATATCCAGACATATCTTGAGCGTGATCTGCACCAGTTAAAACAAGTACAGAATCCTTCAGCATTCCAGACGTTTATGAAAATGTGCGCCTTTAGGAACGGTCAGATCGTGAATTATTCCTCCCTGGCACAGGATTGCGGGATTACGCATAATACCGCAAAAGAGTGGCTGTCACTCCTTGAAACATCGTGTATCATTGTCCTTATCAGGGCGCATCATAAAAATTTCAATAAGCGACTGATAAAGATGCCCAAACTTTACTTCACGGATCCCGGGCTTGCCGTACATCTTGCAGGGATACCAAACTCAGATAATCTTCGCTACCATTCATTGAAAGGAGGTCTCTTTGAATCGCTGATTATCACCGAGTTCTTGAAATACCGGTTCAACCAGGGAAAAGAATCCTCCCTGTATTTCTGGCGCGATCAACACGGGCATGAAATCGACTGCCTCATCGAATACCGGGGAAAAGATCTGATCCCCGTTGAAATAAAATCCGGGAGGACCGTGAATAATGATTATTTTAAAGAGATCGCATACTGGAATACCTTATCGGGGAATGTTCCAGAACGATCTTTTGTTGTGTATGGCGGGGATCAGTCACAGCACCGCATAACAGGCCGCCTGCTCGGGTATACGCATCTGGACCCGGTTTTTGAGTATCTTATGTGAAGTACCGGTGTCAGGAGAGACAATCAATTCCCTTTTTTTTACTGTTTGTCAATGGTATTGGTAAGGAACCGGTCAAACATACCAATTTAATTTATCCCGCATCGCGAATTTTTTTGTGATATCGGATGAGTGGGTAGTGTCTCTATAATGCTTGTAAAATCAGCAGCCACGGTATCCAAAGAGATCATCTCACGTTTCACAGATAAATACCGAAAATGGGGAATTACCGGGACTTTCCGAAAATAAGTTCCTGATCACACCAGCGGATAACATTTTTCGGCTCTGTCGAAATCCTCTTTTTTTGATTTGTCCCCCCCTTACGCCAGCCCTGCCCCGTGGGGGCTCACGGCGTATGCGATGGAGGGGGGATTTCCTGTTCCGGGAGCTGCCCAAAAATTCAGGTAATACAACATCATCGCTAAGCGGGGCGCCACGAGCGTGCGGGGCGGATCCCCTGGAGCGTCAGATAACTCACAATGATTTCGACAGAGCACATTTTCTGTAATTATTATTGCCCGCTGGTATTCCTGCTCGCTTACGGGAGTAAGTGTTTAAGGACATCGTGTTTGCGACAGCAAATCCCGTACGTTTTTGCAGATTCTTTTACCGTATCGGGAATAATAAATCCCTTTTTTCAGGGGTGTATCGTGACGGGTTCCCGGGCGCATTAACTATACCGGAAGAGCGGGAATTTAAGAAAGAGTCCGTAATCGGTACAGGACTCCGGCAGGGTGCGGGAATCACAGCCGCATAAAAATTCAAGCGAATGAATCCCCGGTTTCTTCGGAGAATACACTATGCATACAGCCTGGTGAGATACACACATGGCAAAGTCCGATATTCCGGCCACTTCTCCCTCACATAACAAACGTTAAGTCCTTTCTCACCCACATAAAAGTACTAAGGGTGAACGGGCATATGGCAAAAAAGAAATTTAATCCGATTGACGTGATCGGGAAACCCTACAAAAGGGGAATGCTTCCCTATGGAGGGGGGGTTGCGAGAGGGAGAATTGCATTTGCAGTCAGTGAAGAAGAATATACTGAAACGATGAAGCGCCTGAAAGCAATTCACCCATGAACTCCTCTGTTTTTCTTGACACCCCGGTATTCTTTCAATGCGTCGAATATCCACAGTTCATCACAATATTAGAACATGCGATTAATGCAGGGTACAAGATTCAGACATCTATATCGGTGCTCGGGGAAGCGCTCTCCCAGATGCACGAGAAAAAGGAGGCAATGAATTATATTGCGTATCTGAACCGGGCACTTGATGACTGGAATATTGTAATTCAGTTTCCAAACGACTACGTACGAATCCTCTGTTACCAGATGGGAGAAGAAGAGATCGATACCCGGATGATCCGCGAACCTACGGATCGGACGCATCTGGCATACGCGATCGCGTATGAATCCGACTATTTTCTGACATCGGACAAGAATCTTATCCGATACAGGATTCCCACGTCATTGCAGCAGGCAGGTTTTAAAAAGCCGGAGACTATGCCACTTGCGATGTTCAGGGATACCGTACTCAAATAACTGAAGAGATGTGTTCCCTTCGGGGTTTGACGATGCCAAAAAAATCTAAAAACATTGACTTGCCCGCTTATCCCGGACGTCCCGCTGTTCTTCACTTCAAAGGAGATGGTGCCGGGCGCGAACAAAGTCCATGGGGGACTATCTCCGACAGACAATCTCCATCGTGCCTATCGGCTGACGAGCGGTAAAGTTTAACTGTTTTTCTCGATCCCTTTCGGCTTTTATCATGGATGTGGGTATCCGTGACTGGTTCGCGGGCGCAAAGGAAAAAAACCGGAAATTGGTGGCGAACCGGAAAGTGCCCCAGGGTCATTTTTTTAAAAAGAAGGAGACCTCCCGAGGTAATCTGATGTTTGATGCGAACGTGAACAACGGTAAAAATCAACCTGTATGTACATAAAAAAATAAGATGTACGATAATCCAAAAAGGAAACGATTACAGAAGGATCGTCTGTACGCCACATTCGTTTGCACAGCGTGCCTGCTTGCGATCTGCAGTAACAAGGGTGCAGTGATGTGCCCGGGCCTGCGCGATGAACAGTGCATCGTATACCGGAATTTCCTCAGCAAGGGCAATTGCAAGTGCATCGCTGCTGTACTGTGTACCGGATTCCAGTGCCAGGGGGCCCTGTGTATACAATAGTTCCAGAGCCACATACAGATCGGTTGCCTGCTCTTTCCGGAACAATCCGCAACGAACGGATTTCCAAAGGACATTTGCGGATTCAATAACGATAAGATCAACGCTCGTTGGGGAAACCGCTGTAGTAAGATACTCTTTGACATCCTGCCAGCCTTTTTCGTGGAGCAGGTATTTCATGAAGGCGGATGTATCAATGACTATCACGATCAGCCCTCACCAGCGCTGCGACAGACCCCTGAGGTACCTCCGGGAGTTTTTCAAGTCGTGCCGTAACCGAAGCGAGCACATCATCCTTTTTTTTGTTTTCAATCCGCTTTTTTATAAATTCCCGGATCTCCTCATTCCAGTTGATCTGGCGACCAATCTCCTTCATCTCATTGCGTGTTTTTTCAGGAATACGTATACTGATGACCCCATTCATACCATCTTATTATGATTTATTTGTATTATGATTTTCTCATTTTTGTATTACAATTATGTGAATGTCTGCCGGAAGAAAATCTCTAAAAAAGAAGATTCCCGCTCATATTTTCGGAGCAGTACGGATCGATGCTACATTATACCAGATGTGGCAGGTGCCCCTTATGGGTACTTTTTCGGGCAGATTATTCCCCTCTGTAGACTTATTACCCCTTACGTGACGCCTCAGGGGCTAAAGCCCATCACGCTTGTAGCGCCTCAGTTTGCGACGATGCGGTTTTACCTTGAAGATCAGAGGTGTATTTTTCTGTACCGGTAATCCAGAGATATCACTTAGCGCCCTAGCCACCAACGGGGACAGGAACTGGCTCAAAAGGGGGGCGATCTCCCGATACAGGTTTTCTCCAGAACAAAAATATTTCTGCTCTGTAGAAAACCTATCCAAAACAGACGTTACCGGTGACCGAAAGATCTAAGGTACAGCGTCTCCTTCAATTGATATGTCGTCAAATCAGAAGGAGACAATTAAGAAATCAGCGAGCCGGAATATCAGGTTTATCCAAGCCACGAGATCGGTTGTACAATCGACCCATCTCAAACCCTATTCCTGCAAGTTTTCAAAGAAGACGTATACCCAGAATCAGCTTCTTGTCCTCATTCTCCTCAAAGATTTTAGGAACCAGCATTACCGTGAGTTCATTGACGATGTGAGGGATATGGAACACGTTCAGGAAATCCTGAATCTTTCAACCATACCCCACTTCACCACACTCCAGAAATTTCTCTGTCGGATAAAATCTCTGTATCTCCGACTGACATTCAAAAAAACAGTGAGTCTGTTCTATACCACTGACGATAAAATTCCGATAACCGCTATCGATTCATCCGGGTTTACCAGTGGGTACTGCAGCCACTATTTTTCAGAACGAACCGGGAAACTTCGAAAACACTTTCTCAAAACGTCGATCTCCGTTGACACCGAACAGCAGGTAATTACCGGATTTATCACTTCGAACAGTCGGGTCCATGACACCCGGCATGTGGAGAAATTACTTCGGCAATATCACAAGCTCCGAAAGTCCGACTGTTACGTCATGGATAGAGGCTACGACTCTGAAGCGATTCACCGGCTGATTCGCGAATACCTTCACGCCAATTCGGTTATCCCGATCCGGTCCTGGAATAACGAGATCGTTGGGGGTACCTATCGTCAGGAAATGGCTACTCAGTTCAATCATCTCATCTATCCCAGACGTCAACTCGTGGAAACTAAATTCTCCGTCATGAAAAGAAAGTTCAACGGCGATCTTAAAGCGAGAAAATTCAGAATTCAAATCAAAGAAATCGCTATCAAAATCATTGCCTGCAACCTTCACAGGTTCTAACTGTTTTTTCTTGTCGAGGTTTTCTACAGAGCAAATATTTCATAAAAGCCGGCCGGTAGGTGAATTAGGATTACATTCCCGTTCCCTTTTTTCCGGCTTTTGCCCGGGATGTGTGTATCGTGACTGGTTCGCGGGCGCAAAGGAAAAAAACCGGGACATAACCGGCCCATATGTCCGTGATTTTCGGAGGTAATCCCAAGAGGGATTCGATCTTACCGGCGTATCAGAAAAAATTGCTCGAGGTTTTGTGAAAGCGTGTCGATAAATGTTCTCCAGTCCGGTCGTCTCCCGCGGGGGATAAAGTGATTGGTGGAATTCCCGATATAGACCGCATTTTTCCGGAGGTCGTGCAGTTTCCCGAGGAGATCGCCAGGGAAGGATTCGGGAGGTATCCGGTAACTCTTTTCTGACAGGGCAAGTGCCCGATCGAATGCCGCACGATCAATTTTTTCTTCGAGACAATAAAAGACATCGTACAGGTCCTTTCCTTCACCACGATTGTACAGTGCGATCATCTTCCGGGCAAGCAGATCTTCCAGCGAATAGATCGTAAAAAGCGTCGGGTGAGTCTCTATAAAAGGTGACGCCACCAGCGCGTCCAGGGTTTTTACCGCGCGGGACCGGGTAAGGTAAAATTCTGCCATAACGCGGTCCCGGTCCCCGAACTCATTAACATACAGGCAGTCAAACCGTATCGTTCTGTGGAGCAGGTGGGGACCGTCTGTCTCAAACCCCGGTATCGTTTTCATCCTCTCGGTAATGGAGTCAATTTTTTCAGGAAGCGGACGTTTTGATATCACATCAAGATCGATGTCCTCTGAAAAACGGCAGGCACCCGATTTTGCCAGGTATGCACGGTTTAACGCCGTGCCGCCTTTCATAACCACATCTGGAAACCGGGTACGGATTTCACCAAGAAGTATGGATATCTTCTCATCCTTTGAAAGGTACTTGAGCCCGAGCCCGGATTTTGCCGCAAGATATCGCAGCAGTTCCGGATCAGCCATGAGACCACCAGGAAAAGATATTATCTGTACCTATGTTGTCGACCAGCATCCACGATCGTACATAGGTCCCGGACCCGGTGCCGGATATGGCCAGCCGGGTATTGTTTTTTATGCGCTGCCGGAAAAACCCAAGTGCCGTTTTGGGGACGACTCCTGTCCGCAGATTCAGCATATCCAGGATATACCCCGTTCTCTGGCAGAGCGAGGATGATTCCCGGGAAAAATAATCGCAGAATTTCTGCCAGTCAAGAGACGGCGATTGGAATAATGCCTGGGTAATCACCGCGTACCCCCCTGAGTACTGGGGTTTGTAAAAACAATCAAAAAATGTTTTTTCAGGTGTGGATACGTATACACCCTTATGAAATGTCATGCCGGTGCACCGTTTTCCCATCGCAACACACCGCAGGGTATACTCTCCGACCGTTGTTTTTCCGGACCGGTTTTTTGTCACCACAAAAACCGTGAACGGTTCGTAAGAGATGAGATCATATACCCGAAGGGCAGATGAAAAGCCAACATACCCCGGACAAACCGCGAGTGCAAGCTGCAGGGGGTCCTGGACTTCCGCGTTTTCTGAAGGTGTGCCCGAAACCGTAAAGATTCCTTTTTTTATCCGGTGCAGATACCCTTTCTTTGCAAGACCGGCTGCGGTTTTGTTGAGAGCGGGTTGAGGAATATCCGGGAAAAGTTCCTGCAACGAACGGGTCTCGATAACGTGCCGGGAGGACAACACGGAAAAAATGGCCTGTTCTCTCGGTGTGAGATAGATGTTTTTCTTCACATTATACCGTTTTGGGGAGTTATATTAATAAAATTTTCTAAAGGCTCCGGTGCATGCATATCCATTGCCTAAAAAAACGTTTCACCGGAGGGTTCAGGTAATTATCGCAAGTTGATTACAGGAAGACCCGACAACGATTTCATAGGGACTCTGACTGACACCATAAAAATCCCCGGGATACTTTTTCGGGCAGAATATTCCACTCTGTAGACTTATTACTCCTTACGTGACGCCCCAGGGGCTAAAGCCCATCACGCTTGTGGCGCCCCGGTATCTGTTTTAAAAATCCTTCACTCAGCCGGTAAAATATACTTCAGAAAAGAAAACAAGAGCCGGTTTGTGCAGTGAGGGCGTCATTAATCTGCTATCCCTGATTCGTAACTGAGCACCCTTTGCGATACTGCCGTATTACCTAATCTCATGAAATAATTTGAATTCTTTTGATCGGGCTCATAATTTACGGGAAGGCCCATCACAGGAAAAATTTTTGTGGCATCAAATGATGATTCGCCAAAAACAAACGCCGTCCAAAGTTATTCATATTTGCCATGTGTATCATATGATCATGTCAATAGTAAAAAGAATTCCGGTTACCGAACCGGTATGGAGGGAGCTTTCCGAGATGCGATCCGCGGGCCAGACATACACAGAACTTCTGGAAGATCTGATTGAAACCCGAAAAAAGGAGCGGCTTATGTCGGATATGAAACGCATTGAAGAAGAGGGTACCTTTGTCCCGCTCTCGGAGATTAGAGATTGACTTTTACCATTCTCATCGAACAAAAACAGAGCGATAAGATTAATGGATTCGATGAAAAAAGCCGAAGAATAATCAGGGAAAATCTGGATGGTCTCTCAAAGGATCCCTACCCCGGGAAACGGGGGGATAAAGAAAAGTTTTCTCTACGGGACGGATATATCCTTTACCGGCTGCACATTGGAAGATCAGGGACTGCATTTTACCGGGTCTATGATACGGAAAAAGTTGTAAAAGTGCTGGAGGTTATAACCATCGAACAGGCCCATAAAAAATACGGTCGGTTCAAGTCATTATCTTAAATAATTCTTCCAACATCCCGTACTTCTCCTGTTAAATTCACCGTATTGCCAAGGCAGTATACCGATATGCAAATTCCTTTACCGGGATACTAACCCCGTTTTATGAAAAGATTGGGTTCGGGATATCCGAATTTGGTTGTCAGCAGGGAGAAGGCCAGCGCCACGGATACCAGCCATATTGTCGATTCGGATCCGCGGGCAGACAGTACCCTTATCTATGGTAAGCCCTCAGCAGTTCCAAATCAGGAACACGAGAAATAATTTTGGGAGAGACAATCCCATAAGATTCAAGTATGAACCAGTAAAATTTTAGTGTATTATGCAGGGGGTATTATCTCCCGGGCATACATTCCCCGGGAAAAATAACCCAAAAAAGGAAAAACCTGACCGACACACCCTTCTGCTCCACAAACCTTCTATAAAAAATATCATAACCGGATACCACCAGTCATTCCCAAAAAAATTTGTTGACCCCATGGAGATACTGCACACCCATGAAAAAGAAACAGCTCGCCCTCCTTGCCCTCACCTGCTGGCTCTTTCTCGTATCCGCTTTCATGCTCCTTGCCCGGACCATCGACCTTGAAATCTTCTTTGTCCTCTGGCTCATCGGCCTCCTCGTCATTGTCGAGCTCCTCGATGCCGGCAGCGTCCGGCCGCCCTGCCTGCGCTTTCTCAAGTTCCTTATCGCCGCAGGTATCGTTGTCTTCGGTCTTATCGTGGCACAAAAGATCATGGAGATCCTGGCAAAATGACAAAACAGGCCACCCTAGTTCTCGTATCCCTTGCGGCAGCCTGTGTGGCGCTTATCTGCCTTGCGAGCTTTGCCACCCATCCACTCCTCTATAGCACCGCAAACGAGTCCAGAGAGACAGAATACCACCTCAACCCCGACGTCCTCAAAGAATCCGGAATCAACAGTACCACCGACATCTATCCGCTCATGGAAGACATGCTCGACAGCTCCGGCGATATCACCATGAACATCAGGATCCGGGATTATGACTCCGCACAGGCCGCCCTCGCAGATTACCAGCGCTACCGGGCGCGGCTCGACCACCTGGTCGTCACCCTCGATATGAACCAGAGCGACATCGACACCTTTGTAAAGAACTCGCAGACCCAGGGCCAGATCTACCAGCAGCTCATGAACGATACCGCTACCCTGGACGCGTTAAACGATCTCGAAGTCCGCTACCAGAACAGCGAAAACCCGGAGATGACTGCATCGGTAAAATACCAGGGAGCCGCGCTTCGGAACCGGATCCATGATACCTACCAGAAATACGAACAGGTTCACACCAATACCACGACCATTAGTACACGCCACGGCATTAATTCCACCAAATACACAGACAGTTTGAACGATGTCCGGGCTGTCGATAATGAGGCAGATGCTGCATATGCCGATGCACCACAGGTCCAGCATATGCGGGCATTCAATGCATCGACACCCTTCCTTACCCTTGCAGCATATCCCCATAACGTCACCTATCTGGATACCATTGTCCTGTTCGGGTATCTCAATATCGAGGACCTCAGCACCCCGGTCGCTATCACCCTTGACAACACCACGCTCGTGAACATTACCGCAGATGACACCGAGGCTTACCATGGATCCATCCTGGTGGAATCGATCCCAACGGGCACTCACACCCTCATCGCGTATGCCTCAAACCTCACTTCGGTCCCGATACCGATCACGGTGGAACCGGTCAACTCCTCCACGACCCTGTCCGTAAAGGCAATAAAGGGCATGACTGCGGCACTCTGTACCGGTACCGTCACCGCTAACCACCCGGTCCGATATGCACCGTATACCATCGAGGAAGGAGAAACCATCCTGTCCCTGGGAACCACCGACGGGAAAGGTGCCTTCAACACCACGGTCCCCCTCTTTACCGGGACACATATCCTCACTGCATCATACTCCTCTCCCGTCATTCCGGTCAATGCATCGCGAAGTCCTCCCCAAAATGTCACTATTACGGAAATTCCGGGCATTGCACCGGGATCATCAGGAACCTGGTTTGGCACGGTTATCGTCTGGGCAGCCTTTGTCATTATCCTTACCCTCTCCGTTGCAGGGGCATACTGGTACCTGAACAGAACAAAAACGGTTGTACCTAAAGATCCTGCCACCCGCTACGGCCCGATCCCGGACTACGAACGCCCTGAAAAAAAGGAGCCCGTAAAACCCACCACCCTTCCCGCCCGGCTGGAACAGGCAATCCTCTCCGCATTAAAACGGGAAACCCTTGCCACCCGGTATAACAAACTATTACGGTCAGCCGGCCTCTCCGCGGCAGCGCATCAGGTCTACCGGATCCTTGCCGGACGGATCGCGGGAAAACTGGGCATCGGGCAGTTCCAGACGCTGACCCCCAGGGAATTTACCGGGCGCTGCACAGAAAAAGGTGCACCGGCCTCCCTGCCACCGTTTATAAAAACGTACGAAACAATCCGGTACGGGGGAAAGGCCGACAATACCACCCGACTTGCGTTTGAGGCTGCCATGACTGCACTTGACCGTGAACTCAAAGGTGATCGCGATTAGGCACATCAACGCCATTGCTTTCTGCCTGCTCGCTGCGGCCCTGGCAGTCCTGTTTATCCACCTCACCACTACCTCCGATGAATTCGGCAGGTACAACCCGGACTGGAACGGTACCAGCACCTTCTTTGACTCCTTTGACCGCCATGACATAACAGAGATCGCAGATCCTGAACTGCTCAAAACATACACCAACAGTACGCTCCTGGTCGTGGCACCGGATACGAAATTTTCAGATGCAGATCTCACGGCATACCGGAATTTTGTCCTGCACGGGAACACGCTTATCCTTGCCGATGATTTCGGCAGCGGGAATATGCTCTTAAACGGCCTTGGCTCTTCCCTTACTATCCTCCCCGGCGATCTGGAAAGTGTCGATCGTGCATACAACGACCCGGCAATGATCGTTGCCTACCCCGTTGGCCCGACAATTCTCTCCCCGGAGAACAAAAGCCTGGTCCTGGACCGTGCTGCAGCAATAAGGGGAGGCGATCCCGGCTTATCCACCAGTCTTTTGAGCTGGGTAAATGTGAACAGCACTGCGGGAAGCACACATGAGCGGACCTTTACCCAGTACACCGTAGCGGCCCATGAAAGCATCCTTAAGGGCGACATCTATGTGATAAGCGACCCCAGCATCTTCATCAACGGTATGCAGAGCACCGATAAACCGTATGCAACCGCAGAGTACATCGAAACGCTGGCCGGAGACGACCGCCGGATCCTGATCGATACCTACAGCTCCAGAGCATACCATGTCACCGGGATACGCGGTATTTTTCAGGAAATACAGACAAGAACAGATTATAAAGTGATCATTGCCGCTGCACTCCTGGGTATCATCGGGCTTGCATGGCGCAGGAGACAAACCTAAAAAAAAGGAGTATTATGACAGACAGGCAGTACCTCTCTGAAGCAGACGCTGCAGAAATAGCAAAATATTACACCCGTTCTTTGGATACCATCGGCAGATATATCGTGGGGAACCGGCAGGTCATCGAAACGATCCTTACCGGGATTCTTGCCGAAGGCCATATCCTCATCGAAGGGGTCCCGGGAACCGGCAAGACCTCGATTGCAAAGGCCGTCGCGTTTATCTCAGGGTGCGATTTCAACCGTATCCAGGGAACCGTGGATGTCCAGCCGGCGGACATGATTGGCGTCCGCATTTACGACACCGTGACAAAGAAGTTTACCATGCAGAAAGGGCCGATCTTCTCAAACGTCCTTTTAGTGGATGAGATCAACCGTATCAACCCCAAGGCACAGAGTGCATTTATCGAAGTCATGAGCGAGCGGCAGGTCACCATTGACGGGATTACCACCCCTCTGCGCCAGCCGTTCTTTGTCATCGCGACCCAGAACCCCCGTGAGTTTGAAGGGACATTTCCCTTAATCGAGGTCCAGCGGGACCGGTTCATGTTCAGTCTTAATACCGGCCACCTGGACAAGGAAGAGGAACTGATGGTTGTCCGGCGCGCATCCGATAACTACCTCTCGAATAACGAGTATGAATTTCTCCTTGAACCGGTGATCTCCCGGGATCTCCTGGCACGGATGATCGGGATGGTCACCACCGTCCGCATTGAAGAACCGGTCCTTGCCTATATCCGGGACCTCGTAATCGCGACCCGGCACCACAATGATATCGACCTCGGGGCTTCCTCGCGTGCCTCGCTTGCCTTTGTGCGGGGTGCAAAAGCCCGGGCAGCATGCCTGGGCCGGACCTATGTACTCCCCGATGACGTCAAGGCAATCGCCCCCGCAGTCCTCACCCACCGGATTCGTCTTTCCTCAGAAGCAGAAATCGAAGGGATCCGCACAGACACCACCATTACCGAGATCGTAAAAAACACTGAGGTGCCGTAAAACTGTGAGGCCGACCCGCTGCACGTATGCCCTTGCTGCCGCTTCCGGTATATTTCTGGTCTCCGGGCTTATCCTCGAGGACCCGGGCTTTCTTCTTGCCGGGGCCTCGCTTGCAGTAATCCCGCTTGCTGCTGCGGTTCTCTTTCAGAAAAAGGTCCGATCCCTCCTTGCCTCCGTTTCCGTAAACCGCCGGCCGGAGACCCGCACCGTCCGCCAGGGCATGGCATGTACCATTACCACCGGTATTGCCTGCATTGTCCCGGAACAAACCCGGGCAGATATCCGGGAGATACTTCCGATCGGCCTGATCCATCCGGATACAACCCCGAAGATCTCGCTCCCCACGGAGTCCTCTTCAACGATGACCTATACCCTCATCCCTCTTGTCCACGGATCGTTAGGGATCGAAGGTATCCATATTGAGATTACAGACCGGTTTTTCCAGACCGGGACGGATATGACCGCCCCGGCATATGCCGGGCCGATAATCGAGGTGTTGCCGGTACCACTCTTTGCCGGTACCGAGTCGCGTCCGGATCTGAGCGGGACGCTGGAAAAGGACCGGTTCAGCATCTACAAAGGGGCCACAATAAGGTCGTTCCGGGACTATATCCCCGGAGATGACAGCAGGATCATCGACTGGAAATTATCGGCAAAATACGACAGGGTCATTGTCCGGGAATATGTGGCACAGGAGACGGTGCCGGGGCTCATCGTCCTCGATCTCCCGGACCGCTCGGCCGCATACGATACCGGGGATTTTACCCGGCTCATCAACCGGGTCACCGGGCAGGCAGACCAGATCATCCACATGGCAGGCAAAGTATCCATACTCCTGATCTCGGGGATAACCCTTGTCGATATGCTCCTTGACGAGCGGCACCTCCCCCGCGTGGTCACCTGGCTCCAGAACGAGGCCCACCCCAGGAACAGGGTATACCACACCTATCGTCTCGAAACAACCAGGGATATCCGAAAAACCCGGCACACGATCCAACGGGAACTGGCTGGTACCACCCCACAACTCCGGGACTTCCTGGAAAGGTACGACACGGTCCTCTCCCAGAACAGTATGCACCGGGAAAACTATGTATTCGATCTCCAGTTCTCCCGGCTTCTTCTGGCAAACGGCCCGTTCCGGGAAATACTGGTTTACAGCCTCCTTACCGGGGATGTAAGCCATGTCCGTCATATCCTTGCCGTTGCAGAGGACGCACATGCAGACAGCCGGCTCATCTCGTCGGCATTCCGGGACCCGGCCGCCCGGCGCCGGTTTTCACGAATCGCCGGCAGTACACGGATCGAGGCGCTCGCATGAGTTCTGTTCCGGCACTGGCAGCGGGGTGGGCGCTGGTCCTGCTCGGGGGTATGCTTGCCCTTCCCGCATCCCCGTCATGGCCCGCGCTCCTTTTTGGATGCGGCCTCCTTGTTGCAGCACAGATCCTTTCCCCGGATAAAAACGACCGCCTTATCGTAAGGGCTTTTGCCGGTGTCCCTTTGGTCATCGCCCTTGCTGCGGCCGCGTTCTGGGCGGGCGTTGTTGCCCAGGCCGGGATCCTGGTGCTTATCCTCTCCCGGGAAGATATCCTGCCCACAACCCGCATGCCGGTCCTTCTCGGTACGGGTATAGGAAGCGTTCTTGTTGTTGGGGCACTTATCGGTTTCTTTGACCGCATGCTCCTTCCCTTCATCCTGGTATGTATCAGCATCCTTGCCGGCACCGGTATCCTCTGGGTGAGGCTGTACCGGCTCAAACGAATCTACCGGAGGAGTCCAAATCCATGAGATTTTTTGACCTTCACAAAGTCCAGATAGCTCCCCTGCTGCTCCTTGGTACAGGCGCCATTCTTATTGGCATAGCACTTTTTGGTGCCCGTGAAGGGATCACTGCGGCAGCAGTTGTCATTGCAGGCACGATCTGTTTTTTTGCCGGCATCTTCATACTTACCTTTGCCGGGGAAGAGACCTTTGATACCCGGATGATATCCCTTCTTCCCGTACAGGGCATCATCAACGTCTGCCGGCTAACCGCTGACCTCGGCATCCACGGAAATGCCTGGTTCCTTCCGGAAAAATACCACCAGGGATCCGGCGTTGTACAGGTTATCCCGGTTGCACAGTATAACGGCGAACCGGTAACCGGCGATTCGTTTTTGGCAACCGGCTCCGGGGGGGTTATCGTCCCACCCACCTGTAATCCGCTCCTTTTGGATTTAGAGGAACGCTGTACCCTGACTGCCCCGGCCGAACCAGCGGCGGTCGATGCCCTTTTTAAGGAACTGGCCACCGAGGTTATGGGCTGCGCGGATGCCGTAACCATCGTCCGTCGGGAGAACCTTGTCACGGTAACCCTGACCGGTTACCGCTTCATCCACGGGTGCCGGGAGATCGCGCGGGAATCCCCGCGGTGCTGTATCACCTGCCCCTGCCCGGTCTGCAGTCTCTTTGGCGTACTCCTTGCAAAGAGCAGGGACTCACCCGTAGAAGTCAGAAGATGCGAACCTTCGGAAAAAGAGGATCAGGTTACCGCAATATTCGCCTACTTATGAGGGTGTACGAACGGTAACCCACAGGTGGAGGTCCCGGTAACTCTGGTTGATCCGGTCCATCCCGGTCACATCAGATGAGGGTACTGTTTCGTTAAAGAGAAGGAAATCGACGCGGTTATACCCGGCACCGGTAACCGAAAGCGAATAGGGATCCACAGACGTTGCGTTATCTGCTACAATCCGGGTAAACCGTTCAGCAAGGTCCATTGCTTCGATGTGCGAGGAATTGGTTGCCGGATCGAACACCATCTCGGTATCCCACACCTCAACGGTATAAGTGATATTCCGGTACTCGTGGTTGCCGATTCCGATGTACATTGGATACGATGATCCGGTAAGGACTGTCGTGGGGTAATCCGCAGCCATCTTTTTTTCGCCCAGGATATAAAATTCCGTGAACTTCTCGCCTTCCTTGGGAACCGCGATAACGTATATCGTGGTGATAACAGCAGCAAGGATCGCGACGATAAGAATAATACTAAGCGCCCGGTCCAGTCTGCTGCCCGACTGGGGGAAAAGCTCCTCTTTTGCCGCAGCAGAAACCTCCCGGAACGGGATGCGGTACTGTTCATCCCTTGGCAGGATCGCGCGCCGGTAGTGGGCAACGATGAGCATCGCCGCAGAAAAGATTACCAGCGATACAACGATCGGGTCCAGCCGGATACCCCAGGGCGTGTAGTTAAGGCCCAGGCCGATGAGGGGGGCGACCGCGATGGAGAGGCCAAATGAGAGCGCGATCCGTTCGATCTGATCGATATCCGATTTTCCCGGGAAAAGAGCAGCGATCAGGCAATAGCCGGGTATAAAGAGCACGACCGGCAGGGCAAAGAGAATGCGGAGTGGGGTTTCATTCAGGAACGGGACATATATGAATACAACCGCCGCGATAATCCAGAGCGCGGTAAACACGAGATCCGGTGCCGGACGTTCCTCGATAAATGCTCGGATCAGCTGGTCAGTGACGGTATCCTCTGGCGGCATGATCAGGTGACCTCCCGGTTTCGGGGGAATTGTCTGTACGCCGGATCCGTGGTCGAAGGGATATGGTATTTATACCAGGGTAACGTTTCCGGGAAATGCACATACATGGGGGAGAGATCAGCCGGATATACATTCGTCTCAGGGGCATATAAGCCCAATGAGGCGGGGTTCGATGTTAAGGGCACCCCGTACTTTTTTCTCCCGGATTGTTCCATTATTCAGGACCACTAAATTCACATAAACAAAATATTAATCTGATAAAAAAATAATAAGAGGTAACACATTTAGTGGAAGGTGAATTTTTGATGCTTCAAAAAAGCAGTTTACAGAAAATGGTAGTACGCCTGCTACTGGCAGGTATACTCCTGATGGTATGCACGGGAGTGGCACTTGCTGCCGATGTATCGTTCAGTCCGACAAGTGGATCGTTAATCACCGCAGGGACGCCTGTCTCTGCAACCATAACCGGCGTTTTGGCCAGTGACCCGGTAAGTATTGCGGTCACTGCATCAGGAACTACGGCAACGAGTTATGGCGTCCCCAGTTTTACCATGCCCTTCCAAGTGGATGGCAGTACATTTACAATCAGTGGATCTAACGTGAATACTATATCTCTCAGTGTAGCAGCCCCGGATGGTACACACAGTGTTACCAATCATGCGCTCGGCACCCTGTTAAGCGGCTATACCGCACAAGCCGGGACATATCACAACAATGGTGCCTCAATAACCCCCACAATTTCAGGACAACCCACTTCAGTCACCGTTACGCTTGCAGGGAATGCACACACACCTATTTCGGGTAGTACCCTTACTTGGGACACCACAGGGGCGACTGTGGGATCAACCATAACGATAACTATTGCAGGCCAGAGTGCAACCTACACGATTGTTGCCCCGACACCCGAACGCGATCCTAATACCGTGGGTGGCTCCGGTGACGGCGCCCCAGCAGCTGGTCCAGCAGCTGCACAGAGAGGTGCCCTCCAGCAACAGCAGCAGAGTACTGCAACATCAACCGTTTCTGTTACTTCCACCGGTTCGGTGGGCAGCGGAACGCTCTCGGCCGGCTCCGTCCCGGGTATGGCCGGATCTACAGCCAGCTGGACAAGTACGGTTTCTTCCGCACCGGCCAGCGGGGCAACTGTGACAACGGCAATCTCTGCAAGCCCGGGTTCTCAAGTCCAGGCAGCAATTCAATCAGCATTGGGTGCACAGGGTTTACAGAGTGCTCCGCCAGCATATTCAATGACGGTTACCTCACAGGGAACTACGCTGGGCCCGGGAACGCTTACTATGACAGTACCGACCTCATATGTAACCGGACTTTCAGCGGGAGGTTTCGCACCGGGGATTGTTCAGGTTACTGATGGCGGGCAAACGAATGTGTTCACGAGCGGCGGGGGATTAACGATGAGTCAGGACGCCGTAACCGGATTGACTACATTCACTACAATAGTTCCAGGTTACTGTACCTTTGAGATTACGGGAGTCAAACCCCTTGCATCTGCCGCCGGGAATACAACGGTGACGGCGACACCGTCAGTGACATCAGCAGTATCGCAGTCAGTTACCATGGCACCGACAACAGTTCCAACAACCTTAACTGCACCAGCCAAGGCAACTGCAGCAAACGACCCGCTGGCATCCTTCTTTGCTCCCCTCCTTAACCTGTTAAACCTGGGATAAGCAAACAGGGCCGGGAATCGTTCCCGAAATAAAAATACTTTTTTTTGGATTCTTTTGTAAACATCGATCATGACTTTTCAGGAGGAGGCAAGAGGGTTTTAAAAATATCACCATAACGGAATATCTGTCCTTAAAAAAAAGCAAGAAAGATACATATGGGATCTGCACGAATAGTATGAGAGCGGGGCCATAGGGTAGCCTGGCCATCCTAGGAGACTGGGGGTCTTCTGACTCGCGTTCAAATCGCGATGGCCCCATTATCGTTGTTGTTTTTTGGTGAGTTGTGCCGTGAAGATTACGGAAACGTGTATCGATTGCCTTGTTTCAAGGGTTGAAATGGAATGCGGCCTTGTCGGGGCGGACAAGGAAACGACCCGCCGGGTCTCGTCAGCCTGCCGCTCGTACCTTTTATCCATTAAGGATGAACCACTCACCCACCCGCAGATCGCAAGCCTCGTCCATCACCGGGCCTACGATCTGCTCGGCTCGTCCGATCCGTTCGAGGCTCTCAAAAAACAGGGAAATCAGGAGGCACTCGCTGTCTGCAAAGAGATCCGGCCAACGCTTCACACGTTCCGGGATTATGTGCTCGCCTCCGTTATCGGAAATACGTTCGATTACGGGGTCAAGGGACATACAGTCACGGACAATTTCTCCGTTTTTTTAAAGGAAGAATTTGCAAAAGGCCTCGTTATCGATGACACCGACAGGATCCTGCCTCTCGCGCAAAATGTGGTTTACTTAAGCGATAACTGCGGGGAGATTGTCCTCGACCGCCTCCTGATTCAGTACCTCAAAAACCAAGGCGCACATATCACGCTCGCGGTCAAGCTCCTTCCGGCGCTCAACGATGCAACCCTTGAGGATGCACACGCCCTCGGTCTCGACCGGATCGTGGATTTCCTCACCACAAACAGCACAAAAGCAGAAATCGGTCTCTGCCCGGAAGAAGCCCCGCAGGAACTCGCCGCTGCAATAAAAGACTGTACCCTTATTATTGCAAAAGGTATGGCAAATTTCGAATCCCTCTTTGAGCGGAACGATCTTCCCCCCGTGGCGTACCTGATGGCGGCAAAATGCAGGCCCGTTGCGGACATGATCCATGTCCCGGTCGGTTCAAAGATTGCACTTCTTAAAGTGTAAATACCGAAGAAAAAGTTCCATAATGTTTTAACTGCCCGGGCCCATCATTACACATGGTACTTCTTGAAGGAATGGCACTGGGATGGCTGCTGATTGTCATCGGGGCCATCCTACTCCTGGTCGAAGTGCACAGCCCGGGTTTTTTTGCCACGGTTCCGGCAACGGTACTGATCATCCTCGGTATCCTGCTCCTGTTGGGAATTGATATCTTCAATTCCGGCTGGGGCGTTGTAATCGGTGTAGTGGCAGCCCTCTGCGCTGCAGGGATCACCGTATGGATGTACAGCCGCATCACCCCGGAAGGGAGCCCGACCACCCTCAGCCGGGATTCGCTCATCGGAAAAGAGGGCCAGGTCATTGCCGATGTCGATGCGACAACGATCAAAGGCAAGGTCCGGATCGGTACAACTGACTGGAGCGCCCATTCAAACGGCGCTGTAATTCCTAAAGGAAAAACCGTCCGGGTCGTCGATTCGGAAGGCGTTCACATTGTTGTTGAGGAGGTATAAGTAAACCATGGCATTTATCGAAACATTACTTACCATATTTCTGATCCTTGTCATCGTCATCATCTTTGCAAAAGGTGTCGTTATCATCCAGCCATACGAGCAGGGTCTCCAGATCCGGCTCGGGAAATACATCGGGCGCATGAACCCGGGGTTCCGCTGGATCGTCCCGTTCGTGAGCGACGTGACAAAACTCGACCTGCGGACACAGGTTGTGGATGTGCCCAGCCAGGAAGTGATCACAAAGGATAATTCCCCGACCAATGTCGATGCGATCGTCTACGTCCGTGTGATCGATCCCGAGAAGGCCTACTTCGAGGTCTCGAATTACCGGATGGCAACGGTTGCCCTCGCCCAGACCAGTCTCCGTGGCATCATCGGGGACATGGAGCTTGATGAGGTCCTCTACAACCGCGAGGTCATCAACACGAAGCTCCGGGACATCCTTGACCGCGAGACCGACCAGTGGGGCGTGAAAGTCGAACGTGTCGAGATTAAGGAAGTGGACCCGGTCGAGGCCGTCAAGAACGCAATGACCGAGCAGACCGCTGCAGAACGGGCACGGCGTGCTGCAATTCTCCGGGCAGACGGGGAGAAACGCTCCGCGATCCTCAAGGCAGAAGGCCTGCGGCAGAGCATGATCCTCGAAGCCGAAGGGGAACGCCAGAGCAAGGTGCTCCGTGCCGAAGGGGAACGCCTCTCGAAGATCCTCCAGGCTCAGGGTGAGGCACAGGGGCTGCGTATCCTTTCCGTGGGTGCAGCGCCGCTTGACAAGCGTGCGATCACCGTGCTCTCGCTCGATGCGTTAAAGACGATGGCAAACGGGCAGGCCACGAAGATTATCTTCCCCTTCGAGGTCTCGCAGTTGATCCGGCAGGGTGCGAAGTTCCTCGGCGCCGATGAAGAGACCGCAGAGGAGGTTTCGGGCAGGCCGGTAATGGACGAGAGCATCCTTGGCGATATCCCCCGACAGGAAGCGGTGGATGCGATCTTAAAAGAGATCCAGGATGCCGTGCCCAAGGTTTCTGAAGACGAACTAAAAGATACGAGCAAGCGCCGGATTCCATCGGAGAAAAACGACGGAACCGAGCCTGTCTGAAAGAAACTGAAAATTTTCAACCTTTTTTTGGTTCTCTTTTTCCAGAAAAAATGTTGTCTTGTAAGAATCCCCGTTGTCCGGGCCATCTTCCAAGGTTCACGTACCCAAAACCTCATCAACGTGTGGCACGATACCCTCAACCGGGAACGGGAATGCAGGTGAAGATATGACAGGTACCATCGGCGTCCTGACCGGGGGCGGGGACTGTCCGGGGCTCAATGCCGCGATCCGGGCGGTCGTCCGCAGCGGGATAAAACAGGGTTACACCGTCACCGGCATCAGGAACGGGTGGCTGGGGCTCATTGAAAACAACACTGTACCGCTGACAGACCGGTCGGTCTCCGGGATCGTTTCCCGGGGAGGGACGATCCTCGGGACCTCACGGACCGATCCTGTCGCATATCCTGAGGGAGTAACAAAGATCCGTCGGGTCATGGAGTCCCAGGGGATCGCTTCGCTTGTCGTTATCGGAGGCGACGGAACCCTGGGGGCGGCCCACGAAATCTCTTCCCTTGGCATCCCGCTGGTCTGCATCCCCAAGACCATCGACAACGATATCCTCGGGACCGACCGCTCGATCGGCTTTGACACCGCGGTATCTATCGTCACCGAATCTCTCGACCGGCTCCATACGACCGCCGAATCCCACCACCGGATCATGGTAGTCGAGGTGATGGGAAGGAGCGCCGGATGGATTGCCCTTGCCGCAGGGATTGCCGGGGGTGCCGATGCCATCCTTGTCCCGGAGGTCCGGGTCTCCATGGACCGGCTCTGCCAATCGCTGAAAGCCCGGTACGATGCAGGAAAACGATTCTCGATTGTCGTTGTAGCCGAGGGGACCCGGCACGAGGATATCGCAGGGACAATTGTACCGCTCTGCGACCGCGACGAATGCGGCCATGAAAAATTTGTCGGCATCGGGAACGTGCTCGGGAAAGAACTGGAAAAGAGGCTTGAGATCGAAACCCGCGTCACCGTGCTCGGCCACGTCCAGCGCGGCGGAAGCCCGACGGCATTTGACCGTATTCTTGCCACGCGCCTCGGGATCGCTGCCATCGACCGGATCCACAACGGGGAATTCGGGTGCATGGTCGGAGTACAGGGAAACAGGATCGTTTCCGTGCCGCTGGAATCCATCGTGCACAGGCCAAAAGGGATCGACACCGAGGATTATATCCGGGCTGGAATTGCAGCCGGTTGGACGGATGGATCGGACACATAACCTGCTTTCGCCAGATTCACGAAAACGTGTCCGGAAGATCCGTTTTCCATGAATAGCCTTGGCATGGAAATTGTCTATTGTAAAAAACAACAATAAGGGATTGCGGGTTTACCCCGGGATATCCATGAATCCCTATGAATACCCCAGCGCGTGCATGATCTGGGGAAGGGTAAATGCCAGGACAAGGACCAGCAGCATGGCGTAGCTGACCATGAGGACAATCGATCCTGAATATTTCATGAGACCGCGGGGTTCGAGGATCCGCTCCACGCTCTCCTTGAAGATATACCCGCCGTCAAAGGGCACCAGCGGCAGGGCATTGCACAGGCCTACCGTGATGTTGAACCAGGCACACCAGAAGAGGATCTGGATAACCTGCCAGTAGCCGGGGAACGGGACGCTCCAGGCAACGGCATTTGCCGAATCATTGACAAGGATCAAAAACTGCCCCCATCCACTTGGATCGAGGATCACGTAGACCGGGACTGCCAGCATGGCAATAAATCCGAGCGGGCTTGCAAATCCATTAAAGATCCTCTTGATCCCGGCAGAATCATAGTAGGTCACACCCATGAACCCGCTCTGGCTCTCTCCTGCATCCTGCGGCCGTGAGGTCAGCGTGAGCTGGTGCGATGAGGATATCCCGTCTTTTTCTGTGACAATCACGACCTGATCCCCGGGATGTGTGGTGTTGAGGATCGTAGACACCCCATCGATCGTAGTCACCGGGATGCCGTTGACACTAAGGATCACCGAATCGGCGACGATGCCAGCCTGGTCCGCGGGATAATCCTTGTACACGGTGTTTACCATGGGTGTCTGGAGCGGCACTGCCATGCCAAGGAGAAGGACGAGCATGACAAAACAGGCAAAACCCGCCACCATGTTGTTGGTAATACCGGCTCCGAGCATCCGGATCTTCGGCAAACCATGGAGTTTCTCAAACTCGGTCTCATCCGGTTCGACAAAAGCTCCTATCGGGATAACGCACCAGAGAACCCCGATAAAACTGACCTTGAGTTTCTCCACCCGTGCAAGGATCGCGTGGCCGAATTCATGGATTGCCAGCGTGAAAAAGAGGGCCAGCCATACGGCAATGGTAAACGGGATAAACTGGTTTACCCCGGGGATCACAAGGATATTCCGCGGATCGTTGACCGCAGTGGGGTGCTGGGGAGTGACCACGTTGCTGTACAGGGCAAGAACGAGCAGGACCACCATTGCAACCGAGACAAAGATGACAATGACAGCGCCGATAGTCCCGTACACCCGGAGGAACCGGTGGAACCGGGTAAAGCGGTCGAAGAATCCCACACGCCGGCTCCGTAGCGCCATGATCGGGCCGTAGAAAACAATATGATCGGCCCAGAGTTTTTTTGAATGAATATAGTACGCAATAACGGCGTAGACAACCACAAGGGCGACAAGGATCAGGATCCAGTCCATCCATATCAGTTGGCATGGCGAACCTGATAAAGGAATGGAGGTTTATAAAAGAGGGCAAAATGAGGCTGAAACCGGGCGATTTTTAAAAAAATGCCGCAAGGCTGCTCTGGGACTTTTTCCCGATCAGCGCGCTTACGGTCTTCCAGCTTTTGCGGGCTATGGGAGGAGGCACCCGGTGCTCATCGATGTATGCAGAAAGGAACGCGATGGTGACCGGGTCGGACGGGTACCCGCTCCCGATATCGCCATACTTTTTGGCGAGTTTTCCGATCTCCCGGTCCCTTGTGACCTTGGCGATAATGCTTGCAGCAGAAACGACCGGGAACCGGGCATCGGCATGGTGCTCGGATACGATCTCGCAGGGGTCGGCAAGGTGGCTCTTTACGGTCTCGGCATACCGGAGCGGGTTGACATCGCATGCATCGACATACGCAGTATCCGGGGCAAGCGCGGCAATCACCTGTGCATGGGCCCGGGCAACGATGGCGTTCATCGTCATCTCGCGACGGGTGCTGTCGATCTCTTCGGCCGGCAGGATGACGATGGCGGTTTTGCACCGCTTTTTTATCAAAGGAAAGAGCCGTTCGCGTTCGGCCGGTGTGAGCAGTTTGGAGTCCTTTACCCCGAGATCGGCAAGGATTTCAGCAGAACGTGCCTTCACTCCTGCTACTACCATCGGCCCCAGCACCGAGCCTTTCCCGGCTTCGTCAACCCCGCAGATCACGTTACCTAAGGTCTGTTGCGCAAATTATTTCAATGGCGATGATGGTAACCGGTAGACATGTATATTATCATCGTGGGGCTCGGCGGCATCGGACGCAGCCTTGTCAAACAGGCGGTCGAACACGGCAACAACGTTGTGGTGATCGACCACGAGGAAGCCCGGTGCAGTGAGATCCTTGAGCACTACGATATCCTTGCCATCACCGGCAACGCAACGGACAAGTCAACGCTTGAAGAAGCAGGCATCGACCGGACCGATGCTTTTGTCGCAACCACAAGCGACGATGCAGTCAACCTGATGACCTGCTGGCTTGCAAAACGGTTCCATGTCCCCACGGTTGTTGCGATTGTGAACCAATCCGCCCACGCGGAATTTTTCAAGGAAGTAGGGGTCCGTATCAGCGAGAACCCGGACGACCTGGTCGCATCGCGCCTCTACTACTGGACCGAAAACCCGCAGCTCCAGCAGCTCGCCTCGATCCCCGGAGGCAGTATCTTCGAGATCGTTGCGGATGAAGGAGCACCGATCGTCGGCCATGAGATCCACGAACTCAAGGTAAAGGACTTTGTCTTTATCGCCATCAGGAGAGTCGGGGGATCGCTCATTATCCCCAGCGGCAACGTCAAGATCCAGGCAGGTGACACCTTCACGGTATTTACCAAAAAAGAGGCCGAGGACGATTGCCTGCGGCTCTTAAACAAACAGTTAAAAAAATCAGCGGAGTGAGGCCGCAAGCGTCCCGAGCTCCACGAGCAGTTTCGGGTTGGCCTTCAGTAACTCTTTTACGAGCGAGAGCGTGGAGAACTCTTTTAAGTCGAGCTTTGAGACCGAGTGGATGATTGCGTTCATCTTCTCATCGGACTGCTTGATCATGTACTCCTTGATGTGGTAATTGCGCTCGATGGTCTTGCCCATCGGCGACGCCCGCCACGCCTTGTCGTATGCCATGAGCGCTTTTTTCGAGGTATCGCCCTTTGCAATGCAGGCCGCTGCGGTCTCTGCGGCGAGTTTACCGGTAAACATCGCATTGTAGATGCCGCCGCCTGTCAGGGGATCGACAACCCGGGCCGCATCGCCGGCAAGCATCAGGCCGTCGGCAACCGTGCAGTCCAGCGGACGGCAGACCGAGACGCCGCCGACAATACACTCAATGGTCTTGCCGTGCGGGAACTTCTGCTTCACGAACTTGTCGAGGTAGTCTTTTGCCCGGTGACCCTTGCCGCTCTTCTTGCCGGAGATCCCGATGCCCACGTTTGCCGCCCGTTTGCCCTTCGGGAAGACCCAGAGGTAGCCTTCGGGAGCGACCTCGTTACCGATATAGAAGATCGTTGCATGCGGGTTGATGTCGATATCAGCCATCACGTACTGGACCGAGCTCATGATCTCCCGAACCGGGACGGTCGTATCGATGCCGGCCCACTTGGCAAACTTGGACTCTACACCGTCTGCAGCGATAACGACTTCCGCGTTGACCTTCTGGACGTTGCCGCAGTACTCGAGCTGGGCGCCTTTGACGCGTCCGTCCGACATCAGCGGGGCCGAGGCCCGGGTCTTGACAAAGACATCAGCACCGGCTTCTGCCGCCTGCCAGACCAAATCCCGGTCAAAGACCTTGCGGTCGAGGATGTAACCCACTTTTCCCCCGGCCATGGAGGATTCGAGCGTCATCTCAAAGCCATCGGGAGCGACAACAACCGCTCCGGTCATATCCGCAGAGATCCAGCGCGGGTCAGGCGCGATGAACTCGGCAAGGGCTTCCTTTCCGATGCCTTCCGCACATCGGACCGGGGCGCCGATTGCGGGGCGTTTCTCTACAAGACAGACCGAGAGCCCTTTTTGCGCTGCAGTCCTGGCAGCGATGGCACCGGCCGGGCCGCCCCCGACAATCAGTATATCGTATTTACTTTTCATGCACGACCTCCAGCGCACCAAGCGGACAGACCTTGGCACAGATACCGCAGCCCGTGCAGTTTTCTTCAACAGAAAGGTATGCGTCGATCAGTTCCAGTGCGCCTTCAGGGCAGACTGATACACAGCATCCGCAATACCCGCAGATATCCCGGTGTACGTTGAGCATTGATCGAATATGTTGGAGGCCGGTTTCATTAATCTTTACGGCTTGTTCCCCCGAACGGCAGGAGACAGGCCGGCGGGAGTACTGAATCAAATTGGAATCTTTTAAATAGAATTACTAGGAAACCTACTTCCTGCTACTCGACCAGGCACCAGTTACGGCTCACACGGGCAAGTCCGTCCCTCTTTCGTATGCGTAAAAAAAGCCTGTAGGGTAAAAAGGTGACCAGATGGCACAAAAGACCACGATACCAAAGGTGACAAAAGAGCAGGTCAGCTCGGTTGGCTCCCTCATAAAAAAGAAGGATCTCAGGATTGTTGATTTCAAATTCAACGATCTGCCGGGCCTCTGGCAGCATTTCTCCATCCCGGCCCAGGAACTCGCAAAGGAAACCGATCCCAGTTCCGGCATCTGGACCGAAGGGATTGGCTTTGACGGTTCTTCGATCCGGGGGTTCCAGAAGATCCAGGAATCCGACATGGTCCTTTACCTGGACCCGTCGACTGCCGTTGTTGACCCGGTCTGCGAAGTCCCTACGCTCTCCATCGTCTGTAACGTATTTGACCCGATCAACAAGGAAGCCTACAGCCGTGACCCGAGATACATTGCCCAGAAAGCGGAGGCATACCTCAAGACCACCGGAATCGGTGACGAGAGTTTCTGGGGACCCGAGTACGAGTTCTTCCTCTTTGACAATGTAAGGTATTCCCAGACCGTAAACGAAGGATTCTACTCGGTCGACTCGGTCGAGGGTATCTGGAACTCCGGCCGCGACGAGGAACCGAACCTCGGATACAAGATCCGGCACAAGGAAGGTTATTTCCCGGTCCCGCCGCACGACTCGCTCCAGGATGTCAGGAGCCACATCATCAACAAGATGATCGAGACCGGTATCCCGGTTGAAGTGCACCACCACGAAGTTGCAACCGCAGGCCAGAACGAGATCGATATCCGGTACAACTCGCTGGTAAAGCAGGCCGACAACTGCCTGATGTACAAATATATCGTAAAGAACATGGCCCAGCAGTTCGGCATGGTCGCGACCTTCATGCCAAAGCCTCTCTTTGGCGACAACGGTTCCGGCATGCACACCCACCAGTCGATCTGGAAGGGCGGAAAGAACCTGTTCTTCGATGCAAAGGGCTACGGCATGATCAGCCAGACCGCCAAGTACTACATCGGCGGCCTTTTAACGCACGCCAATGCGCTCATGGCCTTCTGCGCCCCGTCCACCAACTCCTACAAGCGTCTCGTTCCGGGGTACGAAGCTCCGGTCAACCTTGTATACTCGCTCCGGAACCGGTCGGCAGCAGTCCGGATCCCGATGTACACCGATAACCCCAAGACAAAGAGGATTGAATTCCGTCCGCCCGACCCGACGTGCAACCCGTACCTCTCGTTCTCGGCACTCCTGATGGCAGGTATCGACGGTATCAAGAAGAAGATCGACCCGGGCAAGCCGTTCGAGGGCAACACCTACCAGCTCGAAGGCAAGGCGGCAAAGAAGCTCCCGACCGTTCCCGGCTCCCTCGAACAGGCCATCGATGCGCTCGAAAGCGACCACAAGTTCCTGCTCGAAGGCGGCGTATTCACGCAGGATGTCATCGACACATGGATCGAGCTCAAGCGTGCAGAGATCGACGCAGTCCGTCTCCGCCCCCACCCGTGGGAGTTCCAGCTCTACTTCGATGTGTAAAACTCATTTCCCTTTTTTTTGGACTTTTGAATTTTTTGCTCTGCAGAAATCCCGTATTTTACAATAATGCAGCCCCCCCTCACGCCAGCCCTGCCCCCGTGGGGGGCGGGGGCGTATGCGATAGTGCGGGTATTACCTGTACCAAGGCTGCCCATGACTCCGATCACACAGACCACATTGCAACCGGGGATGCCATTAGTGTGAGGTGGGGAGTAGTCTCTAAAAGAGTGTACTTTTTAGGGCATCTACAAAACAGTAAAAAGAAACAATCTTTTCAGCATTCGTTTGGACATTTTTACGGACTCCCCCTAGCGAGACGGGTGTAGCCGTGCCACCTGTCGAGCGCGAGGGGGCAGGGGGGCGAGTGCTCGCTATCAGAAAGATTGGATATTCTGTCACCCTGTGCTGTATCCTGAAATATGCAGAGATAACCTGACCCGGCTACACCAGCGAGAATGTCCCGTACTTCCCGCCGCCGCCCGGATGCAGCATGACACGGCTTTCCCGCAGTGCGGATACGGCCTCTGCCACTTTCGGGTGAATGGCCTGGATCTCGGCAAGGGAAATATCGGTGATCACCGCGATCTCGTTCCCGAACGCTGCGATAAACGAGGCATAGATCTCCTTACATTTCTTCGTGTTTGGCGATGAGGCACCGGTAACGGTCTGGATGATCTGGGCAAGGGGCAGCACATGAAGGTATGGCGGCCGGGGCCGGGCTGTTCCTCCTCTAGATAGTTCCTTTGCCCGGTCGGATACGCCTTTTTTGATCTGCCCGCCATCTTTCGGGCATCTCCAGTTGTGCCCGATTGCCTCTTTTAGGGAATACTGTGTATAACAGCGGGTGCATGCCGTGCGGTTGTACTTTCCCTCTTCCGGGAAGAACCCGGCGTTTAACGCAACGTGCCCGGACCGGACTGCGGCAAGTACATCCTTTGGTGTCCCGGCACGGAGATCGAACCGGGTAAACTCCCGTCCGAGCTTGTCCGGCGCCGGGCTGTGGGCATCGGAATTTGTCAGGAACGGAATATCGTAGAGGTCCGGGATGGCTGCGCCGTACGAGCTGTCCGCAGAAAGGCCGAGCTCCAGGAAATCGATCGGCTCGCTCCCGTAACAGGCAGACACGCTGTCGAAACTGGCATACATCGCGGTCCACGGGGTAAATGCATGGGCCGGGCCCACCAGCGCACCGACCTCGTGGGCCCGCCGGGCAATCTCTTCCCCGCTGAGATACACGTGGGGCCGGCCGCTCGTAACAAAACTCTTGGCGGTTCCGGCCAGGAGTTCGCGGAGCTGGCCGAACTGGGCGGGATCTTCGGCAAGAACAACGTGGTGGACCCGGTTCTTGTCCTCAATCTCTGTCTGCGGGACGATGGTAATCCCGGCATCGTTCTCAAAATAAGGTTCCCATCCGGCAAGCCAGTCCGGCTGGAGTGCATCGCCAGTACCCAGCACCTGAATCCCCTTCGTGACGCAGCCTTTTATGAGCTCCTCCGGCTGCATGAACCGGGAAACGGCTATCGAGTACGGCGAATGGATGTGCAGGTCGGCATTGGCAAGCATTGCTACCTTCCGGATTGGACATGCGACGATAAAAAAGCCGTTGGCCGGTAAAAAACATCCCCGATCCGGTTACAGGTAATCGTTGCGCTTCCGGGGAATGGGTGTATCCTTCTTCCAGAGCTTGATATCACGCGCCCGGTCGAAATAGAACTTCGACTCCTCGGGTCTCCCCAGTTCCTTTAGGCAGATGCCGATATGGTTCCAGCTCTCCATGCTGTTTGGCAGGTTGTTTACCACCATCTTGAATGTCTCGACTGCTGCATCGAGATACCGGTTGTTCATCTGCATAACGCCCATCTGTTCGAGCGTCTCGCCCATATCGTAGAGAACCTCGCTGTTCCCCGGCGCAAGTTCCACGGCCCGCAAAAAGCACCGGAGCGCCTCATCGTAATCTCCCAGCGTCCGGTAACAGACGCCCCGGTCGTTCCAGACATAGTGGAGTTTCTCGTCGATTTCGAGCGCCCGGTCGAAGGCTGCAATCGCGCCGCGGTAATCCCTCTTTTTCGCATAGAGCTGAACTCCCTCCTTGTACTGGGCGGTTGCCTTCCCGAGAAGACGGTCGATCAGCCCGGCTGTGGCCGGGACGTGTTCCGATGCCGCAGCATCGGGATGGGACAAGAGCTCTGCGGGTTCTGCCTCGTCAAGGCTTACATCCTTAAACGTGGTCGTGACATCCCGCACGATGCAGACGGCTGCGACAAAATCGCCGTGGCTGTCGAAGACCGGCATCGCCTTCATCCAGAGCGTCCACTCAGTACCGTCGGGTTTTTTTGCCCGCGTGACCGCGACCACCGGCCCGTTCTTTTCACGCGAGATGATCATGTACCGGCATTTCCGGATCTCTTCGTCCGGGGTAAAGACCATGTCCACGAGCATCTTCTGGACCCGGCCAAAGAACGGCTCAGCACAGGCATGGTTCCCCTTTTCAAGGAGCATATGCGCCGAAACCCCGGTCAGCTGTTCCAGGGGGGAGTTCCAGGCGATCACTTTCCCGTCGGGATCGATAGCGAATTCGGGGTCGAGGGAGAAGGCGACAAGATCGGTCACGATCTTTCGTGAGAGTCCCTGCGCCTTTCCCATGAACCGCTGGTCGACCGCATGCCGGATCATCTGCTGGAGCTCGACAAACGGCATGTCGGTCTCTTCGCCTTTTTTTAAGAAGAAGTTGGCACCGTTGTTGAGCGCTGCGATCGCTGCATGCTCCCGGCCTACCCCGGTAAAGATGATCACCGGGGTGACGTCCCCTTTTCCCCGGATGATCTTTAAAAATTCGATACCGTTGATCTCCGGCAGGTCGTAATCGAGAACAATAACATCGAAGGTGTCCTTTTCAAGCAGTGTAAGCGCTTCCCGGGACGACTGCGCCGGCTTTACCGAGATATCGCCGGATTTCTCCAGAACGAGCTGGGTAACGTCCCGTACAGCAGCATCGTCATCCACCATGAGGACCGAGAGCACCGACACACCCCTGCTTCCTAGTATATTTTCCTATTGTATATTCATAATGGCATAGACTTTAATACCGCTGATCTGGATCGCGGCCGATCCCGGTCTAAAAATGGCCTGACAACACCCGGCCGTGCAGAAATTCCCTGCTTTCAGGATAAGAATCTAAAAATGAGATTATCGAATCAATAAAAAAGCCCGGGACAGATCGGAAAAGCTCAGCCGATATAGCTGAGCTCCTCGTCCTGCTGGAGTCTCTCGTTCTCCAGCAGGCCCTCAACGACCTTTTCCATCTCGGCTGCCCGGTCGTTGAGCTGGGTCGGGTCGACCGGTACCGCAATGATCTTCGAGAGCACGGCAAGCACGCCCGCTGCGCTCATCGGGTCGACCAGGTACCCGCTCGTCTCGCCCATCAGGCAGACCGCATCGATCCCCCGCATGCCGCCCATGCCGAGGATGAGCCCGGCAGCCCCGATGATCCCGCCGCCCGGCTCGTCGCGTTCGAACGTGACACCGGCAGCCTCGATCTCGGGCTTAAGCTCGGCTCGGTTTGTCGCCCCGAGCACCCGGGGCGTGTTCACCAGGTGTCCGACTCCGAAGCCGCCGAGCGTATAGATCCTCTTCACACCGAGTTCGGCCGCGACATCAAGGTACGCATCGGCCATGAGGTAGTGGCCCTCGTTTGACGTGCTCTGGAAATCGCCCACTAAAAACACGAGGTCGTGCTGCTCTGCGCGGTAGAGGAAGATCTCATTTCGCGGGAGCCGGGCGATCCCGTTCTCATCGAGGATCACTTGCGGGGGCAGGTAGATCGCATGGATCTCGCCGATCTTTGTCGCCTTGAGCATGTGGATCATGTACTCGGCCACGAGTTTTCCCACCTGGCCGATACCGGGCAGGCCTTCGATGAGCACAGGGTCGTTGAGCTTGCGATCCGTAAACGAATCCTCGTACCGGATGCTGATATCGTCAATCATGGCAGGACTCCGATTTGGAGATCCGCCGGTACCTGCCGTACCGGTCCTGAACGGAAAACCGGGCCGGGTGCGCCGGCACAGTAGCAGTCCCGCAGGCCGGACAGGACGGTAAAAGAGTATAGGTATGGTCTTTTGGGCAGCGACGGATCCGTCCGCTCATTGGCTCTTCCCGGACTTGGGTTTCTTTACCAGCTTCCCCTCACCGCCGGCCTTTTCGAGGACCGCAAAAGCGGCATGGGCAGCCTTTTCAAGAGCCTTTTCTGCCTTCTTGTAATCCGGCGCTGTCACCTTGATCCGGTAATGGGGAGCGCCGAGATACAGGATCTCGATCTCCGCACCGGCTGTCTTTGAATCGTGCGCCTTCTTTAACGCCGATTTTATGACCGAGACCCCGTCGGGCTGGGCGGACATCATTTCGAGCTGGCCGGTCACTTCCACCTTCGGGATCTTCACGTTCTCGTGGGCGATATGCACCAGCGCTTCGCCCGCCTTCTTCGAAAGTCCCAGTTTCTTGACCGTTGCCTCGCTGTCAAGGACAAGGTCCTCGAAAACGGAGTAGAGATCCCCGTATTTTTCAAAGACCGCCTGTTCCAGCGTTGCCGCAGGTTCGCCGGATTTTTCCGCGGCAAACCCGATCCATTTTTGGGCCTTGGACTCGTTTTTCCATTCCCGGATCTTCTCGCGGCGCTGGTGATCGTTGACATCCTTTAACGAGAGATCGATATGCCCCCGGTCCCGGTCGACATTGAGGACCTTGCAGACGATCTTCTGGCCTTCGCGGATGTGGTCCCGGATATACTTGATCCAGCCGGTTGCAATCTCGGAAATGGGAATGAGCCCCTGCCTGCCGT